>ERZ772928.191-NODE-191-length-29895-cov-3.055563_pt1 | contig 29895 bp, 33 predicted proteins | sample MGYA00511686_ERZ772928 | MGnify/ENA primary metagenome ERZ772928 (study PRJEB29015, sample SAMEA2738063) | human oral metagenome | biome: human oral; feature: human-associated habitat; material: saliva | place: China | collected 2219 ... | reverse complement strand
CTAAGACTTTTCGCGCTCCACGATCAAGTCATCACACAAAATCTCGGATGAACCATAAAATATAATCACTCCCCACGTCTTCCGGACCCCACGATACCGTTAGAACCTTGGTCTTTAAATTCGGGAACTCTGCGGCCGCCGCGCTCCCCTCCGAGATAAATCTTATTTTGAAGGAGATTCCCACCCTCTGCGAGGGTGGCAATGACAAAACCCCTTCCGGGATGGCTACGCGTCTGTTCCCGCCATCTTGAATAAAGTCTCCCCCCTCGTACAAATTCGGCCGCACGGTGGGTAGCACCGCCGCCCAATTATCGCCCAGGTACTTTTTATACACGTCGGCTCCGGCTCGCCCCAGGGCCGATTCCAGCGCGGAGGCATATTCGGGCCGCATGTCTAACGCCTTGCAGCGATAGTGGTCGATACTTTGCACCGTGGTGGCCGGTCGAGTTAGAATGGGGCCATTTTGCCCGGGTATGACCGTCTCCTGCCCGTTCTCATTAACCGCATACCACCTGTACGCAGCCGGACAGGGCTTGCCGTCGTGGTAGAGGCGCATATCCATCACGAGGTCTGCGGGGGCGTCGGGAGAGGGAAAAAACACGAACTGCCCGCGCGGGTATGCAGTGCGAACTTGCACCAGCGCATCGGCCATCTGATTAATCGTGATTGCCACCGTCGCGCTGTGCTTTGCAGTGCGTAATACGCCTGCTGCCGATGTCGTAAACTCGTACTCGAATCGCAGCAAAGTGCCGGCTGAGAAGTTGCGTCGGATATTGAGCGCGCCGCGTAGGTCGCTCGCGCTCGTGTCAATGCTTATGTCCGCGGGGGACTCTCCCGCGAGCACGTTTACCCCCGTCTCGTCGTACAGCCAGCGCATATTCATCGTGGGGGTGTCGTTATTGTGTACGCCGTTTGTCACCAGCCCCTCGGGGTCGGTGACGGTGATGATGGGGACGATACGGATAGGTGAGAAACGCCAGTCCGGCACGTGCTCACCCGTGGCGGCATTGACCGCCTGCACCGGTGCGCCACCCTCGAAGCGAAAAGATAGTGACGTAGATAACGGCTTGAGTTTTCGGGTGCCGTGCCCCGTTACTTGCAATGTTGCCATATTATGTCTATGATCTTAGCTCTATATCATATCTTCCATCAAGCGTACTTCTGTCCGGCATCTCAGCCGTGCAAGTAAAGACGCATTGCATGGCATAAGGGGGTATGTCGCGACCCACCTCGACGATGAGGTCGCGGGAATTGTAATGCTGGTGCTCGCTATCCCATAGCAGATCGCTATTGACCGAATCCGGATCGCTTCCCGACTGACGTGTCCATCGCCAGCTTGTTACCTCGGCCGTCTTGTCTATAAGCCCGTACACGCCCATGACCACAGAGGCACGCATGTCCGTGCGCCAGCCGATGTCTCCGAACTCGTTGCCGTGCGTGGACTCCACGATACAACGGATATTACCCGTTCCGATCAGATGCATGATTTGGTCGCTGATGGCGGCCGGGAGCTCCTGTATCGTACCGTGGAAGTACACGTTGTTGAGATAGGCCGAGTACCCCTCCATCTGCAGACCGAATACCCGCAGGTTGGAGAGGTCGCCCAGCTGCGCGGCGATGTTCGATCCGCGCCACTCCCAGTCATTTACGCCCGCCAAGTATCGCTCGTACGACCGGGTGCTATATTTGAAGCGTTGGCGGTCGGCGTTGGTCACATTACCGCGCACGGCGAAGTGCATAAAGGGCTGCGGGTGTACGGTGTAGCCGGGGCGCAAAGAGTAGGTAAAGGAGCGGAGGTCGGAGGCCACCGCGTCCACCTTGAAGTAGGCCGTCGCGAAGCCCGCGACGGTCATATTACCCTTGCCGTCGTCCTCGTCCTGTGTCGCCCCTCCGAGTGCGTGATAGATACCGAAACACAGGTCATCGACCGCAACGGTTCCCAGCTCCCCCTCCTCCAGCTTGAGGTGGACGGTTTGCGTTGCCGTATCCACCCGCTCGATGATGCCGCCGCCCGGGCTGGAGAAGTCCACGCCGAGCCACACATTGATTCTGTTATAACGCAGCTCGGGAACTTCCAAAAATTCTCGCAAGCGGAGACTCCCCATCTCGAAATCCCCGCGGGCCGTGCCTTGCCAGCCGTGGCTTCCTTCCGCGTAGTCCTTAGAACCGACACGCTTGCCGAAAAACAGCGAGTTATCCGTCGCGTCGTCAATATCACGACGCAGCGCCAGCCTTTTGATTGTATCCAGCGTGCGCTTGGATGATAAGACGTTGTACTCGGTCGGATCGGCCGAGTCCCAACTTTTCAGCACTGTTATAAGCGTCTGCTCCAGCACATCGGTATATGCCGCTTGGAGACTTACGACCTCTCCCTGCAACTGTGAAAACTTGCCTTTGTCAACACGGTAGGCGAACTCCAAATCAGCATCATTGGGGTTGTCTAACTTACGGCTGATACGGGTGATACGGGTCTCATGCTTGCCACCCGTAGCCCCGAAAAAGCGGCTGTCATGGAGGATAACGCGTTGCCCCAGCTTCAGGTCTATGCCGCGAGTGTCGAGGTCGATATAGTCCGTTGCGGACTTGTAGACGGATGTGTCCTCGCTTACTTTTTCGAGATATTTATCCACCGCTTCGCGCAGTTCTTGCTCGGCAAGCGGATAGTATTCGGACGGCATTCGAAAGTTGTACGGTATGTACTTATCGCCCACTTTCGGAACGAGGGCACCACCCGGCAGCTGCTGATTGTCGTATGGGAACTGGGTGATGATCTCCCATTCTTTTTGAGCGGTTCGATAGTTTACCTCGAACTCGCGCCCGTTCAGTTCGCCACTTTGAAACACAACCTTCTTAACCAGTCCTCCAATTTCGTACTGATTAGGGTCGAATGGCAGGTCGCTATCACCTATATAATAGATAGTAAAGGGCTTGCCGTCCTCGCCGTTTTGCTCTTGTGTGCGCACGGATGTAACCGTACCCGTATGTCGCGGGTAAATCTTGGCGAATGCCTCCTCCTCGCTCTGCTCGATGATACCGAGGTGGGTGTTTCGCTCGACGAACTTCACACCATCCGGCAGCTGCAGGCGGGCATGCCCGTATTTTTCGCGGTCGATATTGCGAGTACTGCCGAGAGGGTAAAGCCGGGTAAAATGCTGCGCGGAGGCATTCTCCGCACGTGACAAACCCCGAAGCCCCTGCCGATAAGCGAGACGGATAGGCTCTCCGTGCTCACACCTGCATAAATTGACCGTTCTCCCTTCGACCCAGTACTCCGTGTCGAACTCGCGCGCGATGTCTGTCAGCGCGTCGATACAGTAACGATTGTTGTACTCAATCGGTTTGTTCTCCGAGTCTATCACCGTGCCCACAGTCCACTCCGTCGTGCCCGTGATGCGGTTGATGTTATCGACAATGAGTCGAACGTGTTCGGCAGCTTTAGCGTCGTAAGAAAAAGACAATTCTTGCTCCGCCGAGGCGGGCTTAAGCACCTTGGCGAAACGCATTTGCCCTGTCGGGTCATAAAGGCGAACACTATAAGCGTACTCGACAGTCGAGCGCATCTCCGGGTTGTAGCTCTCTAAAAGGCTGTACCTCTCACCGCGATAGTCGATATAGTCGCCCACCTCCAGCGCGATGAACTCATGCAATACAAACGACAGGATGAGGACGTTATCCCCCATCAAAGAAGTATCGCAACGGTCGGATGGCGAAGGTGATATGTCGGCCTTGTGTGTGCCGCTCTTATGGTACAATCTCAATATCATTGTCAATAGCAGCTATAAACAAAGGTTGATGCGGCTTTGGCTCGCGAAATTTAACCGAGAAGCGTGCCACGACCTCGCCGCCGAAGTCCGTCAGCTGCTTCCAGCCCGTGCAGCCCATATAGTACACGCGATAAGTGCGCCGGAGCTCCGGAACCGTGATACGTAACCACCCGTTTTCGCCCGTTTTCAGCAGGGTCAAAAAGCGGTTATAACGATCCATGAAGGCATCGCGGTCGGGTGCGGTGATTGCGAACTGCAAGACCAACTCGCGCGCCTCAAATGCAGGCGTAAGTACACCCGGCAGCTTTTCCCCGTCCTGCTCGCGAAAGGAAACGGCCGTGTATGGCTTCACGTCCGCCGGCTTCATCAGCTCCGAGTAGTTTTTATTGTCCCCTGCGCGCTCCTCTGAAAGAAACGCTCCGAAGCGCTTGTAAACGTCTTTTTCGTTGATGAAAAGCAAACCGCCCAGAACATCTGTTATTTGCATATTCCCGCTCATCGTATCTTGATTCCGTCGCGCTTGATCTCCTGTATATCATCGTATATATCAGGGATATGTCGCGTATTATTGACTATTTGGTTGATTGCGTTGAGCATACCGGAAAATATGTCAACGAACGAGGCAATGTTTTCGTCGATGTTCGCCCAGTGCACCTGCCCCGCCGTAAACATACCCTCGAGCTTCGTGGCCTGGTCTTGTGTCATTGTCGTAAAGGCACTGGCCTTACCGGTCTGTCCGCCCTCGTTGTTCCAGAGGTCGTACCCGTGCCCCGTCCACTTCTTTTTCCACTCTTCGAGGAACTCCTGAGCCGCGCCCATCGGGCCGCTCATACCGTTTATGAACTCATCGATAAACTGCCCGGCGATGTTCGCTATCTCCTCCTCGGGCTTGTCGAGTGAGTATATCTCTTTGAGCTTCTTTTGCAGGTACTGAAACTGGTCGGCAAAAAACAAGGAATACGCAAGCTGCGTACCCAAGTTTTCGAACACTTTGCCGGCCTCTTTCGCAAAGTTTTCAATAGCGTTGCTGCCATCCTTGATAGCGGCAATGATAGACTGCATCATTGAATCGCCGAGGCTGCCAAACGTTTCTTTCAGATAGTTCGACAGCGCCTCCTCGGCCTGCTGCATCAAGTCCTTAGCTTCAAGTAGCGAGCGCAGGTATTTCCGCGTCTCCTCGTCCATCTCGCGCGTGTCGAGGATAATCTTCAGCAGCTCAGTATCCAGCTCTCCGTTTGCCTTGATAAGCTCAGGGTAGACGCTCAATATACTGTCGTATATATCCTTACCCTTTCCCCAGCCAAAAAGCCCGGTCTTTTTGTGACCTGTCTTTATCATTGCATTATAAAGACCGCCAACCCCTTTGCTATAGGCGGCGAGCTGCTGCTGGTATACGCTCGTTATTCCGCCCCAAAACGTCAAAACCGGCGCGTCCCCCTTTATCAGACGATACAGCTCCTCCACAGCGTCCCTGTAGGCCTTGACTGCTGCTATTGCCTGACTGATTCGATTGACGCCGAAAACCGTTTCCGCGTCTTTCGCGAGTAGCGCCTGCCGAATTTTCAGCAGGTTATATTGGTTTTCAAATTCCCGCTGGGCGGCTTCGATTTGCCGCAGGGCCTCCTGATGTCGCTGCTCGGCTGCCGTCGCCATCGAAAAGAGGTTAAGCACCCCGTCGGCAACGTTCTGAATCCCGCCGACAATATCGCCCGAGATGATTTGCCCCACACCGGTGGCAGTCGTGGCCATGTGCCCGAATGCGGCGGTTGCGGTATTGATCTCGTCTGCCATCTGATCATCACCGACGGCGCTCGACAAGAGGTCGCCGAACTCCTGCACTGCCGGCAGGGCGGCATTGACGGCCGCACCTATTTGTGTCACCCCCTTGCCGATATTGGCCGCGCTGCCCTTTTTGATCAGGTCGAGTGCCTTTTTTATGTCGAGGGCAAACTTGTCAAGCGGGCTCTGCCCCGCAACTTCGTTTTTCAGCCGCTCGATCGCTTGGCGTATGGCTTCCAGCTCCTGTGGCGTTTCTTTGATTTTGCGGAGTTTACCTGCTGACATGCCGAATTTCGCAGTAATTTCCTCCGCGTTCGTTTCACGCAGGTAGCGATACAACCTCTCGCTTTGCGCGATAATCTTTTTGATCTCCGCAACGCTCCGCTCTGAGGCGTCGGCAAACAGCTCGACGAGGGCGGAGCTGTTTTTCTCCGTCTCTTCGATCTCCGCGTCTCGTATATCACGAATGGACTTATCCGCTTGCTTTTTCAGTTCTTCGAGCGCGGACATGATTTGCCCGATATTTTCTACCCCCATCTGCGATGTAAGGCGTCGCAGTTCCTCATTGTAATTACGCCAAACATCTTTGCGCTGCTCGGCATAATTACGATATTTAGCAAGTAGCTCATCCAAAGCCTTTTTGTTTTCCTCCCGCTCCTTCTTGTCGATAGCCGCAAGGGCAGAATCACGAAGGGAAGCAGCCAGGACACGCGCCTCCGATGCCTGCGCTTGAATCACAATCTTCTGATGCGGGGCCACCTTGGCCCCTGCCTCGCGCAGTTTCTCGTACAGAGCGAGCCGCTGCTGCTCCTCTTCCTCTATGCGCTCCAGTTCACGCGCGAACTCCCCCCTTGCGGTGGCTCGCTGCTTTTCATACCCCTCTTTCATGAGGGCGATACGCTGTGCCTCTATCTTATGCCGTGCACGCTTCTCAGCGTCGAAGAGGGTGGACAAATAACGCCCTGCACCTTCTCCATCGTTTTTTTTATGAGGGGCGATATATCCGCCAAGGTCAAACTTGGACATAATATCTCCCGCCTCTTTCTGCAGCTGCTCGGCCTCATCAAGGTAGGCTTGTTTGACAGCCTTTGCGGCCTCTTTTGCCTCCTCTTTAAGCCACTTACCGTTGTTATTCTGTTTATACCGCTTGTCACGAGAAAAGAAGCGGTCTACCTTGCCACCATACCCCCACCAAGTGTCATAGTCCGACTCCGGGGCGGCCTCTATCTTGGCGATCTTCTCGTCCGCCTCGACGGCCTTATTGATAAGGGACTGCGCCTTAGCCTGCAGAAAAAGTATTTTGATGTATTGCTCTCCCTTTTGGGCGAGGATTTCATACCACTTCGCGAGGGTGTCATAATAGCCGAATGCCTCTCCATGCTTACGATTCAGCTCTTCGACCATAGCCGATTCTTGCCGCTTAGACCCGTTGAAATCGCGAATAGCGCGCATGGTTTCGCGAATAGTCGCCTGCATCTTGACCATTTCCGCGCGGGCGTCCTTTTCTACCGAGACGGCTTTTTCCGCCTCCTCCCGAGCTTGGGCCTTACGCTCGTTGAACCTGTCTATAGCAACGATGGCAGCCGTAATAGCCGCCGACAGCCCCAGCGTCAGGGTCGCCATCAGGGCCTTAGCCGCCGCGTTGGAGACGCCGAGGCTGACGGCCAGCTTGTAGTTGGCGGCCGTTAGCAGTTCCTTGGCCTTGCGCACCGTCACGAGGCGGAAGGCACTGTCCTTGTTGAGGGTGTTGGCTATTTGTTGCAGCCCCATAGTCACCGCCATGACGCTCTGAACGCGTGTCTGTATCTTGATAAGCTCCTCATTTTCGGAGGCGAATGCGCCCATGAGTCCGGTGGCGACGGTAAAGGCGCCCGAGAGTCCGTTTACCCCACTTATGGCCCCCTGCAGGCCGGCATTATCATTTGCGAGGATGTTCGTTTGCGTGCGGAGGTCGCCCAGCGTGTCTCTCAGCAAAGCAGCGCGCTCGCTCATCTCCTGATAGGCCGCCGTGCCCTGCTTGCCATCGAGACGCATCTGTGCGAGGGCGTTCTGCAGCTGTCGCAGCTCTGTAGTCAACTTCTTAGCAGATCCTTCGTTTTTTTTGTGCTCTGCCTCCAGGGTGGAAAGTGTAACTTTTTCCTCTTTGAGCGCCTTACTACAAGCGTCAACCTCTGCCCTCATTTCCGCCCACTCTTTGCCCGGCACGGCCTTTTTCAGCTGCCGCTCCAGCTGCTGCAGGTCTTTTTCTACTCGATTGACCTCCTCCCGTTGCCACTTGACGCGTTCGGTAATGGACTTAGAGGCCTTATCGACCCGATCCGCGAGGGTATCGGCCGATTTGCCTGCCTTGTCCATGCCGGGCGACAACTTGTCGCGCATGAGAAACTCAATTTCTACGGGCTTGATGGCCATTTCGATAGCGTGTTTGGAAGAACCCTTCCAGCGTCTTTTTTTGTTTGTTCTTTGCCTTGCGTTCTTGCTCACTGAGGTAACGCGGCGCATCTGCCAGCATCATCCTAAGCGTTTGATAATTAAGCCTCCACATAATGTAGTGGACGCTCCAGCCGGTGGCGGTGGCTATCTGCCACACCACGCCGAAGGGGCTATGGCTACTCTCGTAGCTTAACTCCCCTTTGCCTCGTGGCTCAGACTCGGCCTCAGCGGATTGTACGCCTCCGCGAATCTGATAATGTTCTCGAAAGACTTTGTCCCCATGAGGGAGACAAAGCGCAGATTAGCCCCCTGCAGAAGTTCGTCTTTGACGAACCAGCGCAGAGCGAAAGCCAGCGGTTTGTAAAACCACCCGGACACATAGCCGCGCAGGATGGTGAGGGCGACCATCTCGGACACGGTCTTGCCGTGTCTCGCAAGAAAGGCCAGCTCCTCCTCCTTGCTGAAAGCCTTCATCTCTTCGTATGTAAAGCCGATGGCAAGGTGTTTTTTTGCAATGCGGATTTGGCTCCCGAGCACAGGTCTGCGCATAGTCAATCGAATACTGCGCGAACGACGCGCGAATGGTAATCGAATGCGAAACAGAGGTAGCGAAACGCCTACGTCAAGCAGGGCGTCCGCCGCCTCTATCTCTATCCTCTTTGCGTCCATTATGCCGTCTTATTGTCGATGCTGTAGGGTGAGCCTGTGCCGTCTGCGAGGATCGTCACCTTGCAATGCACCTTCAACACGTCCGAGTAGCCGAGTCGCCCCTTAGGCCGCGCGACCAGGGAAGCCTTTCCGGCTGCCAGAATTGCGCCGTCTGCCGTAGTAATCTCGAACGCCCCCTCCTGCGTGATCTGGGCCGCCGGGGCGTTCCACTTACCGGCTGCTACTGTCCCACCCAGTACGTCTTTCAGGTTGCTCGGCTTCAACTCTATCAGGTCAAATTCAAAAACGTCCAGGCCCGGCTTCTCTACTATTTCCTTGACGGGGGCCGTCCGGTTCTGAGCCGCCCAAATCTGGGCGGTCTGCGGGTCGTCTCCCCCCCACTCCACAGAGTCGTCGGAGATCATACCGATCTCTTTTCCGCCGAATTTAAGGGTCTTAAGGCCATACAAGTAGCCGTCATGTGTTCCTGCCATATCTCTTGCTTGTTATAATAGTTATTATCGCTCCGCTGCAGCACCCTGCCACAAGGGCAAACACAAGCCGGGACATTCCCGATCCGGTTTGCACTTTATCAGTCAAGCGAGCGCGCAGCTCCTTATTCTCTTTTTGCGCCCTGACGGCGCGCCTTTCGTATATTTCCACCGCCCGCAACAAACTGTCGCAAAGGGCTGTGATATAGACCGTATCGCCATGCATAGAGGCCCGAACTTGTGCCCGCCCCGAGCGGCTTTCAAACATCGCCGAGGGGGGCAGCTGCCTCAGGTTCGACAGCGATATGCTCATCCTCGCCATTGCCGGGGGAACGTATGTCGGGATCGTCACCCTGCTTTCTGTCACGTCGAGGCTGTCGTAGGTTTGCACCGTCGAAACCTCCGCCCGATGTTCCGTTTTTCTGCTGACGCAGCTCGTTACGGACAGGGCACTGGGGCCAATAGCGACAAACAGAAGCACGATAGACAGCGCGCTTGAAGCGCGCCATGGTTTTAACCAACTCATCGTTTTGTGCCTGCAGGTCGAGAAGCGTGGACTGCACGTCCCGATACATGGTCTTATAAGTATCATGTATCTCCTTAGCCTCTCGAGTTTTGCGGATGTTTTTGGACAGCAGCCAGCCGATAGCCACCCCAAGCCCTCCGCCGGGGAGTGCCCACTGCAGTATAGAGAAAAGGGTCTCCATCAGCCGGCTGCTTTAGTTACTTACGTGTGAATAATCCGATAAACCACTGCACCAATCCCACGTCCGCGAGGCCGTTGGCGATGAGTCCACCCCCTAAGCCATACAGAACCGCGACATACCACACGAGTCCGGCAAACATCCCGACCTGCAACCACCACAGGATGAGGGCGGCGATGATGGCGACTACCCAGCTGACGACCTGAGTGCCGAAGCCATGCAGCCCCGGTAACAGGCGCTTGATAGCACCTACTACGGCCATCACGCCCGCGGCAAACCCGCCAAGGGTGGTGATCATAGCCTGATAGTCAATCACGTTCGGGGTCGGGTTATCCGCCACGAGGGTCTGGGCCGCAAGGCCCAAGCTGATACCGAGCACGGCAATCAGCAGAAGAATGAATTTTCTCATTTGATCATTACTTTTTTGTTGGTTGATTGATTCCGATCGAGCGCAGCCAGGCCTGCACGTCGAAGCAGGGGCAGGCCTTGGCGGCGACTTCGTTATGCCCGATTATACGCACGTCCGGGTGCTTTGCATGAAAGTCTTTGACGTACTTCTCCAGTGCTTTTCGTTGCTCCGGGGTGCGGGTATCTTTTGCTGCTTTGCCATCCGTGGTCAATCCGCCCACATAGACGATATGCCGGGAAACAGAATTGTAGCCCTTGGCTCCGTTGGTACGTTCCCACGGGTCTACCAAACCGTCCTCGTTATTGTCCACGAGACGCTCGACACGGCCATTAGGATGCACCATATCGGTATAACCGACTCGGTCCCAGCCCCTCCCGCCCTTTGAGGGGGGGGAGGTATGCCAGCGTTTGATGTCCGCCGCACTTACGCCACGCCCCTCGGGCGTGGCAGTGCAATGAATGACTAAGTACTGCAGTTTCATTATGCCGTGGCAGCTTGTACGATAGCGAGAAGACCCTTCTCGTCGGCACGCATCGGACGACCGCCGGCACGTACCAGGAAGGAGTAGACGTCACCATAGTAGGAGGGGTTACCCTCGTCTTCGAAGGCCTTAACCTCTCCCAACGCGCGGCAGACGGATTGGTCGTGCCATGCAATGGCTGCGGCGTTGTCCGTTCCCGTTGGCATCGTACCGTACAGCTTAGGAGTGCCGTCCGTCGCATATACGCCGGCGGTTGAGCGCATGTAGAAGTTGAAGGAGTACAGCTTGCCGAGTATGCCATTAGCCACATCCGCCTGCGCATGGAAGGCCATCGCATCTCTGTCCGTCAGGCTTTCCATCAGCTGGGCGTACATATTAGCATCCACCAGCATATAGCGGCCCTCCTGTGGAATGTCTTGCGTGTTGAACTTCACCATGGCGGCATTGACATCCGCCTTGGTAAAGGCCTTACGGCTGCCCGTTCCGGAAGGGGTATGCGCCACGATAGCGGCCCCGGTTGTTTTGATAATTTGAGACGCTGCCGAAGGGCTCCACTGTAGAACGAAGTCCTTGGCAACAGCGTCATACAGGGCGAGCTTATCACCCCGCAATACGCTCTCGCGCTTGTCGTAACTCAACTCTACCGTATCTGCGTGTGGGATAAGAACGGGATCAGTTGTAAACTCCTCCAGATTGAAGGATAGCACAGAGTCGACGCGCTTCTTAACCGTTGCGGGAAGCGAGGATCGCCCCTTGACCACTTTGCTGGCCGCCCCCGCATTGGGGATATGTACCGTGCGGCCTTGGCTGACGTACTCATTGGCGTTGAACGCCTTGCTCATGAAGCTATTGTCTGCGAAAAGGTGGGAGACAACAGAACCAAGCCAAATCTCTTTTTGAATTGCCATTTAATTGCTGTTTATTGGTTAATTACATGTTTGAGGGCTTACAGCCGAATCGCTCCTCGAACTTCTGAGCATAGAGGTCGGGGTACGAATCGCGGAGGACAGTCAACTTATTGTCCTTGTCGAGCTCGTCCCAGGTTTTGCCACTCAGGTCGCTCAGCTCGGTGGTCGATGCGCCGGCACCGCCTTGGATGTGAGCCGTCACACGGCTACGGAATGGCCGCAAGGGCTTTCTTGGCGGACTCGAAATCTTTGTCGAAGAACTGCAGATAGGTGTCCTTGCCGTCTGCGTTGATACGCCCGTCACGGACAGCCGCGTCCACGAGGGCAATAGCCTCCTCCTTTTCTTTTTTCTTGCGTTCATCGTTGTGCTTTGTGACGGCATCCGAGAGGGTCTTGTTCTCACTCCTGAGACGCTCATTGTCGGAGGCGAGGGCTTTCACGGCAGCCGTAACGTCTTGTTCACTTGCGCCGTCCGAAAGGCGCAGAATTTGAGTTAGTTCGCTCATACTTCGTTTATTGATTGGTTTAACATTGTCCATCAACTTCACGACCGCGCCTTGGTCGGTCAGGTCGAGGAGTTTACCGGTCTCCCTGTCGTAGAAGGCGAGGGCGTTATGGTTAGCCCCGATGGTGACGATAGAGGCCTCGCGCACCGTCCACCTGGTGACAGTAGGCCCCGTCTGCCCGGGGAGCTTATACAAGGAGTCGTCCGCCTTTTCCTCGGGCGGCCATGCGCCGATCGAGGCCATGCGGATAAAGTTCTCATCTACCTTACGCGCCACCTCCGCAGCGTTCGGGTCGCGCATATCGAATACGGCATCGGCGAGAATCTTCCCGCCCTCTTTTCGTATATTCTCCCACCGCCCGATCGGCAGCTTCCAGTCCATGTGATCGAGGAGCATCACGGGGTTCTTCCGAAACTCCGCGAGGTTAGCCCCATCTGTCAGCATGCGGAATCCGTATGTATTCACTGTTTCGTCATGTAGGACGAAAGTTTTATTTGCCATTTTTTCGCTTGCTTTTGCCGCAAAATTGAACCCAAAAAACACCCCCTCCAAATCGGGTTGTAACCGTTGCAACATATTTGTAAACACGTTGCAACTATCTCGTAAACAGTACAATACAATTTCTTTTACCCGTTTCGCGCGCCTACTTTTGATGCGTAAAACGGTACGGAATGGGGAAAGACTTGACCATCAAACAGAAAAAGGACTGGGCGAAGGTGCTCTATACAAAAGAGCGGCTTACGCAGTCCGAAATCGCGGAGCGCACAGGCGTATCGCGCGTGACCATCAATAAATGGATCAACAACGAGCGTTGGGAGGAGCTTCGCACCTCTATCACGATCACGCGCGAGGAGCAGCTAAAGAGCCTATATCGCCAGCTCGCCGCCCTCAACGACACCATCAATTCGCGCGAGGAGGGGGAGCGTTTCCCCACCGCATCAGAGGCTGACACGATCTCCAAAATGGCCGGGGCTATCAAAAAGATGGAGACGGATGTCGGCCTGTCCGACATCATATCGGTCTTTAGTGACTTGATAGCGTGGCTTCGGCAGCATGATCTCGCGGAGGCTAAGCGGCTCACGGCTATACTCGACGCATACGTCAAACACAAGCTCGACTAATCATGGCAAAGAGACGGTTATCGGTAGAGGACAGGCATGCGCTAAAAACCTGGGAGGAGATAGTCGCGGCGGTCAAAGAGTCGTCGGACGTCAACCCGGCCGACACGCAGGCGGAAATAGCCGTGCGCAAGAAGCGACTGGAGGCCGACCACGAGGCTTGGTTCCGGTATTATTTCGAAGCATACTATTCGTCCGACCCGGCCCCCTTCCACATCCGGTCTACCAAGCGTTTTTTCGACAACCGCAGGCTGTACGATGTGAGGGCGTGGTCGCGTGAGCTCTCAAAGACAAGCACGACGATGATGCAGGTGACCAAAGCCGCCCTCACGGGCGAGATACGCAATGTGCTGTATATATCCAACTCCTACGACAACGCGGAGAAAATGCTGAACCATATTATGGCCAATATGGAGGCCAACCAACGCATCATACAGGACTACGGGGAGCAAAAAACGATCGGCCTTTGGGAGTCCGGCGACTTCGTATGCCGCTGCGGATGCGCCTTTTTGGCGCTCGGTGCGGGGCAGTCGCCTCGCGGCACGAAAAACAAGAATTTCCGCCCGGACTGCATCGTATTCGACGACATCGACACGGACGAGGAATGCCGCAACCCCGACCGCATCAAAACCAAATGGAAATGGATCGAGGAGGCGACCATCCCGGCCATGTCCGTATCAGGGTCTTATCGTATCATATTCAACGGCAATATCATCGCCAACGACTGTTGCGTCGCACGCGCTATCGAAAAAGCAAAGCAGATACCACAAATCGGGCACTATGAGATCATCAATATACGCGACAAGAACGGCCGATCGGTCTGGGCGCGCAATTCGGAGGAGGATATCGATATGTTTCTCTCCCTCATCTCGACAGCCGCCGGGCAAAAAGAGTTCTTCAACAACCCGCTGAGCGAGGGCGAGGTCTTCACAGAGATGCACTGGGGCAAATGCCCGCCCCTGCAGAAGTTGCAGTACCTGGTCTCGTACGGCGACCCCGCCCCGTCCAACTCAAAGAACAAGGCTACTTCGTTCAAGGCCAACTTCCTCGTCGGCTTTCTGGACGGCTACTTCTATGTGTACACGGGCTTCCTCGACCGCGTGGCAAATGCGGAGTTTGTCAACTGGTACTACTATACCCGCGAGTACGTAGGGGAGAAGCAGCAGATACGCTATTTCATCGAAAATAACACCTTGCAAGACCCATTCTACCAGCAGGTGTTTATCCCCCTCTTTACCGCCGCTGGCATGGAGCGGGGCATCATCCCCATCTCCCCCGACGAGCGCAAGAAGCCGGAGAAGTTCGACCGAATTGAGGGCAATTTGGAGCCGCTCAACCGGCAGGGGCGGCTCATCCTCAATATCGACGAAAAAGACAACCCGCACATGAAGCGGCTGGAGGAGCAATTCCTTTGCCTCTCTCGTGCAATGAAAGCCCCTGTGGACGGCCCGGACACCGTGGAGGGGGCTTGGTATAAGATCAACGAAATGCTGCAGCGCATGCTCAACGGCTCTATCACGATAGGGGCACGGCAGCACTCAAAAAAAAGGATATAGTATGGCTTTTTTGACACCACAAGAACTGGAAACACATCTATACAAGGAGCATATCGATGTGATTAGTCGCGACGACACAACCATCCTCTCGGCTGCCATTGACGCGGCAGTATCGGAGGCAAAGGGCTATCTCGCCGCTTTCGACCGCGAGCGGATATTTGCCGCCACCGGCGGGCAACGTAACGCCCTCCTGCTCATTTTCGTCAAGGACATCGCCGTCTGGCACTTCGTCAACCTCTGCAATGCCGGCACCGACCTGTCGCTTCGACAGGACCGATACGATCGCGCTATCGCCTGGCTGAAGGCGGTACAAAAGGGAGACGTATCGCCCGACCTGCCCCGGTTGGACGCCGACGGGGATGGGCAGGCCGATATGGCCGGAGCCGTCCAGTTCGGCAGCAACCCCAAACGCACACAACACTACTAAGGTATGAGCAAGCATAAGAAACCCCATACGGCCAAGCAGGGGGGCGAGAAACCTGCCGGAGGCGTGGTCGTTAATCAGATTATAGTAAAAGCTCCGAACCGCAAGGTGCTGGACGTGGGAGACTGGCGCAAGGCACTGAAGTCTGCCGAGTTCGGCAGGCCTAAGCAGCTATTCGACCTGTTCGACGATGTCCTGCTCGACGGCGTTCTCGGCGACGCTGTGCAAAAGCGCATCGACGCAGTCACCAATTCAGACCTGACCTTTCAGGATGCAAACGGGGAGGCAGTCGAGGAGATGACCGATCTCATCGATTCACTCGCATTCGAGGAGCTGCTGGCGGAGATCATCAAGGCAAAAATGTGGGGCCGCTCGGCCGTCGAGTTCGAGTTCGGCGACGCCTTCCGCGTGCACCCGATACCGGCCAAGCATATCAGTCTACACACGCGCACCATCCTCGTCAACGACACGGACGAGCGGGGTATATCCTACGAGGGCGACCCCTTTATCCTCGTCATTGGCAAGGAGCGCGACTTCGGACTCATCCTCAAAGCTGCGCCTCTGGCGATATACAAGCGCGGAGGCTTCGGAGACTGGTCGCAGTGGGTGGAGCTATTCGGCATGCCACGCCGCATCGGTAAATACAACGTTTACGACCCTGAGAGCCGTAAGCTGATGGAGGAGGCACTGGCCCGATCCGGATCGGCTCCCTATCTCATTACCCCGATCGGCACGGAAATACAGACGGAGCAGACCAACCCGGGAACGGGCTCCTCTTACGACGAGTTCCGCAAAGCTTGCAATGAGGAAATTTTGGTCACTATCCTCGGGCAGACGATGACCACCATGCAGGGCGACAAGGGCGCCCGATCCCTCGGAGAGGTGCACAAGGAGGTAGAGGAGGGCAAGAACCGTTCCGACCTCCGGTTCGTGCAGCGCGTGCTCAACGAGCACGTGATCCCCATATTAGAGGCGAGGGGCTTCCCCGTCAGCGGGGGGCGGTTCATCTTCCCGGATGCGGCCGAGCCGCTATCCGTGGCGGACGTCGTGCAGCTGTCCGACATCCTGCCCATACCGCAGTCCTTCCTGCACGACAAATACTCCATACCCGCCCCCAAGGATGGGGAACCTATCGCGCGGCGGGCGCCGGCATTCGATCTCACGCCGCCCGACGATCCGGATGATAATGGCGATGATGACCCTGATACTCCCGACGACCCGACCAAGCTCTCGGATGACGATGTCTCCTTTTTCAGTCGGATACGGCGTTTTTTCGCGTCGGCCCCGTCGCAAGGCGGGGCGTACACTGGCAAAGCCCCCATCGCACTAACTGACACGGCGAGCCTTAACGAGCGGCTGATGGCCCGTGTGGCCACAGGCGAAGCCTCTTATTTCGACTTCGAACTGTTCGAATACCTTTCGAACGACCTTGTTCGAGCTATTCGAACGACATACAAACGCAGCATCGCAAACGCGGACTACACCTACAACAGCCCCGATGATGCCTACCTGACAGCACTCGAGATGAATCTTTTCCACTTTTCCGCGGCAAAGACCCTTGGGAAGTGCAGGAACTGAACAAACTTTTTCGCGGAAGCAAGAGCTTCGCCGAGTTTACCGCCAAGGCTTCGATGATATGCGACAAGTTCAATCGAGCGTGGCAAAAAACGGAATACGAGACGGCCGTCCTCACCGCCGAGGCGGCATCTACCTATCACAGACTGAAAGGCAAAAAAAACATATTCCCTTACTGGCAATACAACACGGTAGGGGACGAGCGCGTACGGGAGGAGCACGAAAAAATTGCAGGGGTAGTTCTGCCCGTTGACGACCCCGTATGGGGCCAGATATACCCCCCAAACGGATGGAAATGCCGCTGTCGCGTCGATCCGAAGATGGCACACGAGGTAACCGCCGAAATGGTGGCGGAGTCGCGCACACGGGTCAAGGAGTACATCGACAGCCCGGAATGGGCGGCACTTACCGATCAGGGGTGGGGCGTTAATCGGGCGGAATCAGCGGAGGTATTCGGGGCTAATCAAATGTACATCCGCAAGTTTCCGGGCAAGGCGGCCAAGTATCTGGGCAAGCTCTATTATAACGATTACGGGCTGGACAGTTTCGGCAAAAAGATGGAGGCGGCCAACACGCCTGCGCCGAAATACGAAGGCGAGGCGGGCGATTGGCACGACTCCCACAAGCTGATAGAGGACTACAACGGCCGCAAGGTCGCCATGACGGAGGAGGTGTTTATTAAACATACAACGAAGAAATACACCAAGACGCGTGTACCCCTGCTGGAGTGCATTCCAGATGTGCTCAAAAACCCCGACGAGGTGTGGATAAACGACTATGTAGGGCGGTTCAGCGATATGAACTTCATCAAGTTCTACGAGGGGAAGTGTATAGTCGTGATATGTGAGATAACTGCCGGACGTGTTTACCAGGTAAAGACTTGGTTTGAGATACACGCTGCGTCAAAGCCGAAAGAAAGCACGAAGGCAAGCCGGGCAATAGACCCGCGCTGGAGGTATCGTCGCGGACTGCTAATAAAGAAGGGGTAACCCCTTGCGAGATTACCCCTCTTTATGCTGCGCAGCTCCCGGTCATGACGTCCGCCGTCCTAATTGTTGATGCCGTTACGCGTAACGGCTCCGCCTCATACGGTTGGATAGCTTGTTTCCGGTCTCTACTTTGGGTTAACCGTATTCCTACGCTGATGCAGTCTCTCCAGCCTCCCATCACCCACGAGGGTTTGACTATATGATTCTCCGCAAGAATATGGCTTCAGTGCAAATATAGCAAAAAACGCACAATGAGACTACAAGAACTAAACGCATACCTCGCCTCGCTGGCGGACGAGATCATCGAAGACGCTGCGCATATCGTCGCGGAGACGGCGACCTCGCATTTCAAGCAGACGTTCACCGAGAAGGCGTTCGACGGCAACCCCTGGGCACCGTCGCGAATGCCCAAACGCACAGGCTCCCTCCTTATCGACAAAGGGGCGCTCGTCAACTCCATCCGCCCGGCATACGTCTCTCGCGAGCGCGTGGTGATCTCGGCCGGCAACGACCACGTACCCTATGCGCAGGTGCACAACGAGGGGGGGACGGTGGAGATTACGGAGCGGATGAGGCGATTTTTCTGGGCGAAGTTCCACGAGACCAAGGACGAGAAGTGGCGCCATTTGGCTCTTTCGCGCAAGCCGATCGTAATGCCGAAGCGTCAGTTTATGGGGGACTCTCAGGCTCTTAACGACGAGATACACGAGCGGCTCGAGGGCTACACGCAAGCAATTCTAAACAGCAAATAAACAATGGAAAAACAAATCTTTATGGCGGTTTGCGACCGTCTCAAACAAGTAGACGCGCTGCGGTGGATAGATGCGGACGAGGGTCAGCTGCAGGCGGCAGAGCGGCCACCGGTATCATTCCCGTGCTGTCTCGTAGAAATGGCATACCCCTCATGCGAGCAGCTCTCCTCTACGGATCAGCGCGTGTCGGTGCGTTTCCGGCTTACGTTAGCTTTCGACGACATTGCGCCGACCAACATCCATGTGCCCGCAGCCGTACGCGACAAAGCATTGAGGCGGCTCGACGTCCTGCAACAAGTACACGAAACGCTACAGTGGTGGGATAATGAGCGGATGTTTATGCCGATGCGGCGGGTGAGCGTGTCCCCTGTGCGTCACGCGCAAGGGCTAAAGGTGTACGAGGCTATATACGAGACGAGCTATTTGGATACCGTCTAACGCCAGCGGAAGCCGGGGTACTCGCGCTCTAAGCTGGTGACGGACGGCTTGTTTTTAATCAGCCCGTCTAAGTAGTCGGAGTATTCAACGAGGGCGTTGGAGATCGTACGATACTCGACAAAAAACTCGCAGTTCGACAGGATGGAGAGCACATCGTCGAAACGGCGACGCTGTACCTCGCTCCAGTAATAGAATCGGGCGGCCAGCAACTTATTCCTGCGCGCAAGACGTTCGGCACGACTATTGACCGTACCGACTTCGGGCGCGGGTGTTTGAGCGCGTCTGCGCAGGCCCGCGGGCCGCTGTGCTACATCCATATCAGGGAATAGGCTCGACATAACACAAAAATAGTTAGTTTTACGCAACAAATCAAATAAACATATAATTATGAGTGATTTAATAATCTTTCTTTCTCTCGTTTGTGCGGGTTTCTCTATTGCCCTGTATGTTAAAATTTGGCTTGCGACAAACAATGTTGCAAAATCCACTAAGATGCTTGAGGAGCTACTGCAGCACTCTTCGGATGCAGGGCTAAAAAAATGGGCTATCTACAAAAAGATAGTGGAAACCTGCAAGCTGAACGATGTGGAGTGGAAGTCTAAGCCCGATGGTATCCGTGGCAGTATACACAAGTATGTAAAAGAGCCTTATGTGGATCACCTAATCAAAAAACACAACGCCGAGGGTATATACTCTTATGAGCAGTTTGTCGAGGATTACGCACAAAATGACGGTAAAGTAGTTTAAGATATTGCCTGTGAGGCAGAGTGATCTCCTAAGACCCCTATAAAACAAAACCCCGGCAGGTATTCCCGCCGGGGTTTTGTCGTCTTACTAAATTGGCCTGCCTATTCCACAGGAGCCCGCAAGCCTTTACGCCGCCTTGCATATTCATCCTCTACCCGGCTGATCTCTTTCAGCGCAACCTCCCATCCGGGAAAGCCTCCGAGATTTTTGTCGTCTATATAGATGTGTGCATACACCTTTTTACCGGCCTTACCTCCGTATCGTTGTAGGTTTTCCGGGTTGTGATCGTTGATTCTATCGAAGGGTATACCATGCTCGAGAAGCGCGTTGACGGCATCAGTCAAATACTCCCCATATCGGCATGTCCAGATGATCAGATAATGACCTCGCTGTCGTAATGTCTTCATGGCGGACACAGCCCCGGGCATCACCTCCCCCACAGCGGGGTATGTGTCCTGAAACAGTGTCCCGTCGAAATCTATGGCTATGATCATATCACAATGCCTGTATATTTTGTTCGCTCGAGTGCGATCACGTTACAGGCGTACTCACCTTCGCATGCAGCCTCAAGTGCATCCTGAATATCCGCGGCCCGGAGGTAGGAGGTGGAAACCTCCTCAATCTCCCTGCCGTTTTTTTCATCTATCGAAAGTCTTGAGACCTTAGCCTTGTAAATATACCCCTCCTCCTCGTCATTCTCTAAGAAGGTGGACTTGAGTTCTTTAACGCTCTGTACAGACAGGTCTTTCGCCCCGTCCAACTCCGCACGAATCCGCGCCTCCGCGTCCGTGCAGGACACGGCATCGACTAAATAAAATTCGCGAAACTTCTTAGTCGCCCCTATCTCGTCACTCCCCCAATAGGATACCTTTACCTCAAACAGACTCATACCGCGACCTCCTCGACTTTACACTCCACAAAAAAGGTCTCGTCCTGTGCGACCATGATACCAACACGTGAAAAATTTGCTGCAACTTCTTCGTCCTCACGCGATGCAAGCAGAAGGTCTTTAGCCGGCTCTGTCGTCGTACGGACAAATTGCGGCATAAACTCCTCTAACAACTTTGTAACGGCACCCCATGTAAATCCTTTGAGCGTCTTTAGTTTAGGGGTTCCAAGGCGGAAGCCCATCGTGCCGTGAGCACTTTCGAGACTCTTTTTCTTAGAGAAGTACTCATCACGATTCTCCATCGCCCACGCCTGCATCACCTCAAAGGCGGCATCTTTTTCATCTTTGAGGTCTGCCAGCTCGGACTGATATTTTTCTCGAATTTTTGCGATCTTCTCATCCATCTGGGCACTGATCTTACGATGCTTCGCATCTGCGACCGCGAAGTCGCTAAATGCCTGCTCACACTCCTCTCGTGTAACGCCCTGTACAATTGTCTTTTTCTTTCTTGTTGCCATAATGATTCGTTTTTGTGGTTACTACAATGTTTCTATTTCCTCATCAAGAAGTTTTAATTCCTCTCCGATTATTTTTTCTATAGCCTCAGACACTCTCAAGTGAAATTCGAAACTAAAGTCAAGCCGCTCTCCGGCGATTATTATTACTGACCCGTCGGACAGATTTGCCCGTAACCTTTGCAACCTATCGACACAATCATGAATGATCCGTGCCCTGGCTAAATTTCCTTTTTTCATTTTATTTATGATTCTATCAGCAGCTTCCAACTGCCTTGTATTTAGACATTACCTGTACCTGAGCGTCGATCTCCCGTTTCTGCCGGATGGCACGCAGTTTTCGCGTGAGAGCCTGCAGTTCCTGCACAGACAAGGCTGCAAACACTTTTCCGGAAATCCTCGGTTGTGACACATAGCGGTTGACCGCATCCCAGTCCGACGTCTCCACCCCGACCAATTGCAGCTGGTGGAGGGCAGCCGATCGGGCTTTTCTTTTAGCCTCCGACCCTTGTCCCGCAGCTGTCTGCATCGCTGCTATCATAGCCTTATACTCGCCGGGGTTCATCTCCCTCAGAGACGATGTCCGACCAAGCGTAAAGGTTTCGACAAGCTGCTCCTTGTCAGCACCTGGCATTTTCTTCAACAGTGCGTAAAACGCCGCGTAATTGTCGATCTTCTTCCTGCTCATATCATCCTTTTCACACGAGTAAATGATATATAGCAACTGTCGCAAACAGACAATCTGCGGTGCTCAAACCTCGATCCGATTTTATCCCATCTTATCGCAGGCCGTGCCGCCCGTCCTGCGTACCCAGAGATAATAACTTTTGCCCCGTCTTCAACGCGCTGAAGCGCGTGATCAGGAACGATGCAGTTGTCTAATTCCGCGCAGTACTGCTGTAGCATTTCTTCGAGTTTGTTTTTTGCGCATATCATATTCACTCGTGCGAAATACAGTACAGGCGGGATATTCTCTTTACTACTCATCTTTTTATTTATATCTGTTACATTCTTCCCTATATAGACCACATCCCGCCGGGTTATTCCAGCATGCGGACGGGTTATTTCTCTTCATCGGATTATTCCAAGGGGCGAGCGGGTTGCCTACGTTAGGGCCAGAGTTCCAAGGCTCTGAAGGGTTTTTACATCTAAATGGCATCTCGTTCCTCCTTTGTTATCAAGTTCTCCAGCCGCTTTACGACCTCACCATCGACCTTTTCTCTAAACTTTTTACAGTTTCTCTCGTGCCAGCCACTTGCGACCTTACCACAGACGCAGAAAACAGTCTGCATACTGGACAGCTCGTCAAATGCATCATTCCACGTCTGCATCCATGCCATCGTCTTGAGCCATAGTATTTTCTGTTCCTTGTTCATCTTTTTCTCCTCCATTCTTTTTGCCCCAGTAAGCCTCAGCCCCCTGAGACCATATTACATATTCATTAGTTCTGCCCCACGTCCTGCCACGATTGAACGCCTTGAAGCCTTCCACCCACAGCCTCATGTCGCTGTCGCGCTTGATGCGCTGTGCGGTCGATCCATCCGGCACGCGTCCTCCCGCGTCCACATGCGACATAAACACAAAGAGGCGTGTCTTAAACTCATTTACAAGTGCCCTGTACTCGTCGTAAGTGATGCCCCAGTATTGCACGGTATCAATTAAGATCACGCGAGGACTCCTATCCTTTCGCAATCTGGCAGTCAGCTCCTCGATCGAGTCAAAGGCGATCAGTAGTTTTTTCGACGTGGACAAACCGTTGCGTTGTAGTGCCTCCTTGAGGTGTATATTACCGAGACCCTCTTCAAGGCTGAGGTAGAGGGTCTTTTCCTCTGCTGCAAACAAGCGCAACAGGCGCATGATAAATTCAGTTTTCCCGTTGCCGGAATTTCCCCACGCAAACCACACTCCCGCACGAAGGGGTCGTCCAAGCAGATCGTGCAGAGCCTCGTCGTGAGCTTCCACATCCAGCACCGGCATCCGCTTCGCGATGACCTCCGCGGGGGTGTATGCCCTTTTGTAGCCCGTTGCCATTACGCTTTAGCCTTGATGCGCGCCACTTTGCGCACCCTACGCATGTCGTACTGTACCGCATCGGCCTCTCTTATCACATCGCGTATCGCCTCCTCATCGGTGATACCGTTTGCGACACATATATTGTACACGTCTGTCGCATTTGCTGGCTCCAGGTCGTAAAACTTGCGCCCGATCCGGCTGTTAAGCTCATGGTAGCCCCTGCGATTAAACTGCAGGCCTCTGGCCATCCTGCTTTTTATGTGACGAGTGGACAAAAAGACGATGCCGACATCCCCCTCCGTTCTATTATAAATAGTAATGAAGTATTGCATCACCGAGTCGGTCAATTTATCGGCCTCGTCAAAAACAAGAAGAGGGCCATCAAGGCGCACGAGGGCTTCCAATATCTGCTCCAACATTTGGCGGACGGCACCGTCCACACGGACGCCCATCGAACGGGCAATATCACGCATAAAGTCTCCCCTCTTCGTATCCTCCGCGCACAGGACATAAAAGACATTGCGGTGCGTGGCGGCATACTCTTTTGCGGTCGTTGTCTTACCGCATCCGGCTTCTCCAACCACCCAGGTCATAGCGCTGTTTTCGCGAGCGTCATCCATCACATGAGTGATCTCGCGATAGGCCATCGTCTCTGCGATAGCCCAACTCTGGGCTTTTGTTGGAGCGGCGATCGCCGACTCCACCTTTGCCCACATTGCCGCGCTTATCTTTTCCCAATCGTTGTTGAGTATCGCTGATAACGTCGCAGCTGCAATCCCCATTGCCACGGCAGCCTTGTTACGGCTTGGGTAACGCTTTACCCACGCGTCCAATAGCACGGTTATCTCCTGTTTTCTATCTTCTGTGTACTTCATTATATTTGTTGCAAAAATTTTTCAAGATGAATGCTTATCGTATTTCCGTCAGCGTGTCGTTCTCCTATGAGTACGACACCAAGGATCAAAAGAAAGCGGTTGACGAAAGTCTCAATTCTCTGACTGCGCTCTGTCGAATGCTCGCCGAATCAATTCCTGCTCTTCTGGAGAAAGACGGCGATCCCATATCGGTCGGCGAGAGTCGGACTCGCATTGACAGTCACAACGCCTATGTGTATCCTCGATACGAATACACGACGAAAATAGGCTGGAGTCTTTTTTGCAGTTCTCTGCGCATACTTTCCGCAGTAAGCATGATAGTTGCAGGGCAGCTTGAATTGCTTGTCGCTCTATTTCCTGACGTTGTTTGCAAGAAAGAGTGCCTTTTACTTGAAAATTGATAGTTATATCCATATTCTTACATTTTTGACGCCACACGCTTAGCCACGTCGGCGTCCGTTAATTGATCGGCTGTTATATTCGATATGTCCTTCTGAGACTGCCCGATCGAACGCACTTTCTTTGACGTTCGAACGCTATTCAAACCATCTGCCAACCTCTCCCACATATCGGATGATATTCCCTGGGTTTTCGGGCGGTTGAAGCCGTGCTGCTCGGGCGCGGTGCCGTGCTCGAACTCAATCTCAGCGGCGATTGTCTCACGCCGCACACGCTCCTCCGCCTGTGCGAGCAGTATCGCGCCGATACGCTGACGGTCGCCCTCTCGCTGATCCTGTATTGCGCGAGGCACCTGCACGTAAGGCAGGGCGTCGGCGACGTATGCCAGCTCCCGGGTACTCGTTTCGCGATAGAGCTTGATGCGAGTCAGATCAAGAGGATCATATTTCACGAAAAATTTGGCAAATGTGTGTTTTCTGTAAAAGGCAAGGTCTGGCATCCCCGCCTGAGTCTGCACCTCGTATCTGTACTCCTTGTCCCCGAGTGTTAGGAGGAGGCCGCTGTCGGTATAGGTATTTTGGCGCTCGTTAGTCTGCCAAAACATCGACACCCGAAGGGCGTCAGTCAGCGGCTCGCAGGCCTCATTCGTTGATGCGGCATATTCGCCCAATCTGGTACCCTTATACACAGGATGTGCGGACATATTCCACCTCTCTCTCGCCTCCTTATAGATGCCTTCCAGCTCGCTCAGCTCGGGCAACTTATCAATGTTAGCCTGTATAAATTCGAGGTTGATTTGTCCACCCGATTTGGCAGTGATATTCGATCCGGTAAAGCCGTACAGCTTGCCCAGCACCTCGCGCTGGAAGCGACCGAACACTTGTTCGATAGTCTTGCTTTGGGGATTGTGCGGCTGTGTGGTGCGATACACATGGCAGATGCGCTGAAAAAAGCCCTGAGCGCCCAACTTCTTATGCCCGCCTTGATTATCCGTGACGATTTCGTAAGGCTTCTGCCCGGCACGCTCGACCGCCATACGGAAGGCGTTGTATTGTGCCTCGTAGTTCTCCGAGTCGCTGATATGATACCCCAGCAGCACCTCGCTAAAGGCATCCATCACCTCATATACCTGCGTAGTGCGAAGCTCCCAGCCTTTTTTGCCGTACGCTTTGTAGTAGAGGTTCAGCTTGGTTCCGTCACCATACCACAGCGAGTCACGCCTTGTAGGCATCGAGGTGGACATCTTACGTCCGAAACGTTGTTTTGCTTTGAGCTCCCCGTACACCGCGCTATACCACAGTGGCGCGACGTAAGGGCGATCCAAATAGGCCGCCACGGCAGTAACCGATTTGAGGGTCTTCCACCCCTTTTCTCCCGCTCGCAGGTTGTACTCATCAAGTATTTCCTGCATGCTGTAGATGGGAGTCAGACTGCGCCGCAGCGCGATCAAGCAGCGACCGGCTGCCTCGGTGATCTTTACCGTATTGCTATTGCCCAGTTTTTTGTCCACGAGGGCGGCATAACCGTCCTTCTTATACTGTGCGAGCTTGTTCCTGAGCGATTTGATTGTTGGGGGGAGTGTATGACCGTATTCAGTACGCAGTGCCTCATATTCCCCGGCAAAGCACGTCCATACGTCGTTCTCCGCTGTCCGCACGTTGTGCGAGACCTTGCGAAGTCGGCGCATTTCCGCCACGCGTGCAATCACATGCTGCATCACGCTTGCGTTTATAACATATTCCTCAATGCGTCCCTCCGGCAGGTGCTCCCCGTTTTCGAGGAGGTATTCCGAGTAAAACTCGCGCGCCTTTCCATCAAGCACAAACGCGCTTTTGGTCTCTTTAGCCATAATCTCATGTGCATCTGCTCCATATACCTCTATATACTTCGCCTTAAATCGAACGGGCAGGCTGTCGTAATCAATTAGAGCATAATGCCCCAGTCCACGAGCCGTGCGAGCTACCGTCAAATTGCCCTTGCGGACGTGATAATCGTAGTTCGGTTTACCCATCAAAGCCGGCACAACTTCCTCGATAGAGAGGCAAAGCCTGTTATTATAGAGTTCCATATCGTTATTTTTTGTCCCCGTGGCGGGATTCGAACCCGCACCCTTCGCGCCCAGTGCCGTGCTCTACCATTTAAGCTACACGGGTAATGCTTATCTTTAAGCTGTCAAATATTTAATAAGCATTATGTCAAGTATCACAACCGACCGAGAAAGACTTACCGCCTTCGCGTCAGTCATCAAAGAACTAAACCACCTATCGTCAGCTCGACAGGTGCAGCTGTGGCAGACAGCTTTGGTTGCGTCAGTCGGATTCCTCGGGATTCTTCTTTCCCTTCCGCCAGTATCAACACCTCTACCGCTACACACCCGTCTGGTATTCCTGTCAGCACTCGTATCTCTTTCGTTGGGATGCCTAAGCATCGCCATAGTTCTATACGATCATTCAATGCTATTCGAACGGGTGAAGAGGCAATACACAGAGGAGTCAACATCCGCACTTCGAGAACGCCGCCCCCACAACGTTGTCGCCGTTTACTTTCCCCGAAGGACAAAAGCCTTTTCAATCGCATCAGCAGCCTTTCCATCACTCGCATTATTCCTGCTCCTTACCTATTCTTTCCTCGTGCTGATTTAGCCATTACTCTAAGTCTATTTCGTATGTGACTTTGCCGTTTGCCAGTTTAAAGTTGTCGAGGCAGGCGACCACACTACAATAGGGGTGTCCTGTTTCCATCAGCTCCGCAAGCGTCCGCCAATATGGCATATTCACTACGACGCCGAAACTCACGCCGTGTCCGCCAGTGGTCTCAACGACCAGCAGGTCGCCGGGCACAATTGTCTGCTGAAAGTTGTACGGAACATACCACGTATGTATAGTATCTTCGAGTTTTCCGCACTCGCCGTGCGCAAAGAACTTAGCATCCACGCACATCATTTCCTCATATTCACCGAACACCATCCAACGCTGTACGGGGTTAAGGTCACCCAGTCGGTCTGTTTCCAATAAATCCTTTATTCTCATAATCCTTATCCTTTAATAGTTGAACACAATTGCTGAATCCGCCCCAGCTCGGTCAAGCTCACATCCTCGTATGTTTCATTAAGTTCACCTAACAAAAACACCTCTACCGTTCCTGTCGCTTTATGAGCGACCAATTCGACCCCGTTAGGGAACCGCTGTCTCATATACCCATCGGCATCATGAATGGTCTCAAAAATTGGCAGCTCGATCACATGCTGCCCGCCGCGCTCCAGTGCGGCTTTGCGTATTTTTTTTGCGAGGTCGGTGTCGCTTTCAAAAGCGAGGGCTTTCCATACCATCACACGGGTAACTCCAAACAACTTAGCGAGATAAGCCCCCTCGTTACCATCTTTTTTTATCGCGATGCGTCCGCGACTCTCTTCCAAATTCATATCTTTAGCGCGAATTAGTTTGTTAATACGATGCAAACATACTAAGAATTTAGTAAAAACCAAATTTTACAGCGAATAATTTAGTGGGAACAAAGAAAAGAATACTCAACTACCTCTCCTACAAACGGCTCAGTAAGCCTGATTTCTACTTGGATACCGGGCTTAAAAGAGGTCTGTTGGACTCAGATAAAATTGAGGCCTCGGTAAAGGACACAGATATTGCTAAGATTTTAGCGGTCTACCCCGACATAAATCCCGAATGGCTTATTACGGGTCAAGGAGGCATGCTTAGGAGTGGAACAATGGTTGCTGAGGATATGCCGGAATACAGAGTTAGCGTTATTCACGACCCCAAATACGCGGAGGCGATCAGAGATCAGCAGGTGGTATACCTATATGATATAGAGGCAACGGCGGGGCTGCGCGCCATTATGGACAATAAAAGCCAAAACATTATAGACACGATTAGAATACCCAACCTACCCAAATGCGACGGAGCGATACACGTAGTTGGCGATTCGATGTATCCCATATTAAAAAGTGGAGACATTGTATTATATAAGGAGGTCACCAATATGGCCGATATTTTTTGGGGTGAAATGTACCTGCTTTCAATTGTTGTTGACGACGAGGAGTATATAACGGTTAAATATCTGCAGCGCTCCGACGAAGGCAAGGACTATGTCCGTCTCGTCAGCCACAACCAGCACCACAGCCCCAAGGACATCCCTACCTCCAGCATTACAGCGCTCGCCATCGTCAAAGCCTCCGTCCGCCTCAATACAATCAGATAATTAGAAATGGAGCTAAAAGATTTCATCAAAGAAACTATTCTGCAAATAATAGCAGGGGTAAAAAATGCGCAAGAAGAAGTCATACAATTTGGCGCTTATGTAAGTCCTATGTTTATCAAATCCGACAGACTTGACACAATAGTCACTACTGATGGCAGCAAAGATGTTAATGTCGAGGTTGTCAACTTCGATATTTCTGTCACAGAGTCAAGCTCCGAGACGGGGACAAAAGAGGGCAAAATCGGAATTTCCGTTATCCGCGCCGGTGGAAAAAACGAAAAAGAGACAGAAAATGTATCGGTAAACCGCATATCGTTTTCTGTCCCCATCGTTCTTCCCGGGCAAGCTTTCGCAAAGACTAAGCAAGTGGGGTTTGTCACGCCCCCTATACGTCGAGACAACCGCTACTGACATAGCGGTCTATCTTGTCCGCCACGTCTCGCAGAGTACTGTCCTCAGAGGGTTCAAACCAAGGAGATGCCAGTAGCGCAAGGATAATCCTTTCGCGCCGATTGGCATCTCGTTTTTTATTCCAAAAATACCCCATTTTCATACGCACAACTTATATTCACAGCAAATATAAAGACTATTTCATTGATTTACAACGCATTACGGATAAACTCCACGACAGAAGCACAGTAATACCCCCCCCCACAAACACCAAAAACACACCCAAAAACGCATATTTTACATGCATTACCCCCCCCCCACCAAACCACATAAAACGAACCAAAAACTATGCCCAAACCCGCTTTTTTTATCCCGTTTCGTTTTTGCACACACCCAAAAACTATGCCCAAACCCTATGCCCAAAACTATGCCCAAACGCAAAAACACCCCACTCAAAGGGGTGGGGGTGGAGGCATAAAAGGGAGGGGGTACGGCTATCGTTCGAACGGTTTCCGTGCCCTATTCGCACACCATTCATTCACGATAGCCACACCCCCAAATAAAGCCGAAATTAGGCCGTTTCAGGCTGTTTAACCCTCTATGTAAACCCCACGTATCCTCGATGTAAAGCAAACACCTCAAACACGCTCAAACACATCGTTCGAATGTAAAGCGAATGTAAAGCGATGTAAAGCGTTTATCCCGTTTCGTTTTGCAGCAATCACCCACACAAAAAAGCCCGCAATCCTTTTACAGATGCGAGATGCAGAACGATGATCGAGGACTACCTATTTATCCCGTTTCGTTTCTTGCCCCATACGTATTTTGCCGAAAAACGGAACCGCAATTTCTGCTTTTTCGGTGCGTTTTTTGTGAG
>ERZ772928.186-NODE-186-length-30224-cov-8.621333_pt1 | contig 30224 bp, 24 predicted proteins | sample MGYA00511686_ERZ772928 | MGnify/ENA primary metagenome ERZ772928 (study PRJEB29015, sample SAMEA2738063) | human oral metagenome | biome: human oral; feature: human-associated habitat; material: saliva | place: China | collected 2219 ... | reverse complement strand
TCTCAAAACGTTAATCAATACGATTATATCAACGTTTACAGACATTCAAGAATTTACTCTTGGATGTCTTTTTTGTTTCAAAAAATCAAAGTTCACCCCAAAATTCACCCCATATTCACCCCATCAATTTTTTAAACTACGAAATGCAACATCGCCAACAGTCTGATTTACAGTATCTTTTGTGTTTACATAAGTCTTAGTTACTTCTTTATCACTGTGAGTTAAAGCTTCTGAAATAGCTTCGAGTGAGAGTCCTGCTTGTTTTGCAAGTGTTGCTCCTGTGTGCCTTAATTTATGAGGAGATGCTGGAGCAAGTTCAGGGTGTCTTTTTCTGACGGATTTCATTCTATAATTTAGATAGTCAGTATGGAGTGGAAGATTAATGTTATTCGTTCGATCATTATATGTAAATACAAATTGTTTTTGAGTTTGTCGTAGTCCAAAAAGTTTTAGTTCTTCTTGTTGTTTGATTTTCCAATTCGCTAGAAGTTCCATCAATTCAGTTGGAGCTTTAAAGATTGTTCTTTTATTTCCCTTGGTAGATTTTACATTTCCAAAGCGGTCTAATGCTTGCTCTATTAGTATTTCTCCAGTAGAAAAGTCGATGTGTTTCCATTGCAAAGCATAACTTTCTGATTTTCGATCAGATAAGAAGAATGTTGTATAAAAGAGAGTGTAGTCTTTTAGGTCAATGAGCCCGTCCTCTAAATCAGTGTCAAAAGCTTGTAACCATAATTTTAGCTCCTCTTTATCGAGAGAAAGATCTTCTTCACGTTTACTCTCTTTAAGGAAAATTTTTTTATTTGCTTTAATTCTACTAATTGTCTTTCGGAGTTTATTTGATGGAATATACTCAAGCTCCTCAGCCCAATCGAAAACAGAATTTACATAGCTCCTAATGACCTTGAAGTTAGCATAACTGTTTGCCTTTGGAGTAAGTAGTGATAGTACAAGTTGTTTATTATTAATCAAATGTTCTATTGAGTAATTACCTAAAATTGGAATGATATGAAGTCTAAATATATTTTCTGTTTGAAATACGGTTGCTTTAGTAGGAGGTTTTAGTGTAGTAGTAGTTTGACCTGCTTTGTAAGGTTCCAACCAAATATCTTTATAAAAATCTTTGAATAAGATGCTACCTTTATCTTTGGTGGTATCAAGATGTTTACCCAATCGTGCATTTTCAATATCAATAGCTAACTTTATTTCTGCTTCTTTGGCTTCTCTACGAGTTTTAAACCGTTTTTCAAATCGTCTTCCTAGACCAAGTTTCCCCTGAACTTCATCAGGTATATAAATCCTAAGTCTATAAGAACCATTATTTGTTTTAGAAATACCCATTTTTACCTCCTTATGCGCTGATTTCTAACCTTGTCATCCATTGATTTATACTCTCTTTGTTAAATCGAATCGATTTTCCAATTCTAATATAAGGGAGTCCCATAGCAATCCAGATATCTAAAGTATTATTTGATACACCTAGATAATTACAAGTTTGCTTTTTATTAAGAAAAGGACTATCTGCCCCAATTTCTTCTTTAAAGTGATGAATTTCGTTTTTTAAGAGTGTTGCAATCATTTGTTGAATTTCTTGTGTTTGCTCTTGTGGTAGTGTTACTTGCATTGTTTTTCCTTTCTTTAAAATAAAAGTCAAGGACCATATTCCTTGACTTAATATTTATATTATTGTTTTTTCCAATGTTTCAGTAGTTGTTCTAATCTTTCTAGAAGAACATTAATATTGTATGAGTCTACTTTTCCTAATTCTTGTTTATTGCGTAATTCATTGATTTTTGTAATAAGTTTTTCTACATCATTTATTTCATCTTGATGATATTCATAAGAATTTGAAATTTTTAAATATCTTCTGTTTATGAATGAGGATAATAAGTATGACCTATTATTCTTTGTTATAATATGAGATTCAAGCAGATTATTAGATAGTATAATTTTAAAAATTTTAATCTTTTTGCTAGGTAATTCATTGTAAATAGAATTTTCTTTATTATAATCATCATTTATGATAGCTTCGAATAGATTTAAATTCATTTCTGTATATAACTGCTTTTCTTTTTCTTTTAACAGACTTTCTATTCTTATTCTTGAATCTTCATCGATAGCTATTTGATTCATAATAAGTTGTTCTTGTAAATTATTCAACTCATATTCTGATAGCTGGGTATTGTCAATCTTTTTGGATAAAACTTTTAAGATATTATTTAGGGCACTTTCCTCTATTAGTAGTAAATTTTTGGTTTTTAAGTAATTAAGACGGAAGTATCTATCAAGAATTTGATCTAAACTCAAGATATCGTCATAGCATTCAGAAAGGACGCTTGTTTGGATTTCTATTAGTTCTTCATCAGAGTAGTAATAAAAATCCCTTAATTTATTAAAGTTACTAGAAGTCGAATTTGGATAAAAAATTCTATACCAGTTTTGTCTATAATTATCCTCAACCCAAAGACCGCTTACTACATATGAAGTGATGGTGTTAGAGTATATGATATATTCATCAAATTCTTTATTTTTTTTATGATATTGGGTTATTAAATAATGCCAATAATTTTCAGGATCATTCTTACCGAAGATATAAAACATATTATCAAAATCATGTGTTTTCATTTGGTAAAGATACCTATCTAAAAAGTTTCCAGATTTTATTTCAAATACTATTACAAAAATATTTAGAAGAATAGACTTTAAATACTCTTCTCTATAGTTTTTATCTAGTTTCGAAGGATTCTCTTTTAGTTTATTTTCAATGAATTCAAAATTATATATAATGCTAAAAATCGTTCGAAGATTAATTTTTTGGAGATCAGTATAGGTTGAGATTATTTCTAATAACCAAGATACATTTTTTGAAAGAAAGTCGCTCCTTGTATTGTTATAAATTATATCTTTCAATATACTTTCATCTCTTGAAAAATCAACTGTTTTACTGATAATCTTTTCTTTAATTAATAAGAATTTTTCTTTGTCTTTTATTTGGTTTTCATTTGAAATGATTAAAATCTTAAAATTGTTAATTATTTCAGTTGATATGAATCCTAATAGGTCCTGATAATCAATATTTGGGCTTAGTCTTTCAAAATCATCTAATATTATTACCAATTTTCCATTATTTTTTACTAATTTTGAATTTTTATATGTTTCTAATAAAGTATCTGAAAAAACTGCAATGGAATTTAGAACTAATTTATTACTTAGATTGAATCTTTTAAAGATAGATAATGCATGATTTCCATATTTAACTATTGATTTTTCGTCTAGTTTGATAGCAATAGATAGAAGTAGCTCTTTTTTTAGCTCCTGTAAACTATTGTAGCCAGATACTGAAAAATATACACTCTTAATTTTAGATTCATTTTTAAAAAAATCATTAATGAAAAATGTTTTTCCAACTCCCCATTCTCCGTTAATTTGTAAAGCATAAGGATCAGAATTATTAATATAGTTTGTAATTGTATTTTTTAAATAAAACATGGTTAAATACCTCTCTTTTATAATTATAGCAAAAACTATATTAATAACCCAACACATATGTAAATTGTTTAGCTGATTCTGCATCGAATGTGCGATAACTAACTATTCCGAGCCCTTTATAATTCGATTCGGAAATAAGTATAGAACCATCAGATTTAACTTGCTCTACAAACGCTACATGCCCGTATACTGGATCTGCTCCAGCTTGACTTGATGAGAATGATAGTGCAGAGTGTTCCGTAGGTGTTTTCGTGGTTGAATACCCAGATTTTTCCATCCATTGATTACCGTTCCCCATGTAGGGATCGAATGTAATTCCAAGTTGTTTTGCCCTATTATAAACAAACCAGGTACACTGGCCCCAGGGATAGCTACTAGCTATGTAATTAGTCGTATCAATGGTTTGTGTAATGCTATATCCTGATGGAATTTCACTTGAGCTGACTCTAGTTCCAGTATCATTTGTTTCCTTCGGAGCTGTTGGAGTTCCTCCATGCTCATCTATATACTGATCGAGTTTTTGCATAGTTTCCGCTCTCCGCTTTCCAGAGCCGCTAGTGTCTGTAAAATAGACTCCACCATCTATAGAACTATTAAGAGTTCCGTTCGCATATTTGAGAGCTTTATCATCCTGTATTTTAAAGGTTTCGTTTTTGTTTCCAATAATTGTTTGCTTAGTTAAACTAACAACTGCTATATCATCATTATAGTTTTTCGCGTTTTCTGGATTGGAATCAAATGCACCAAAGCCAAACATATTAGCGCCAGGATTTCGTGCTACACCAGCTGTTCCTAGTGAACTTTCATTTAATGCGATTGCCACAATGCCACGAACATCTAAGTTGGACTTAGCTTCCCATTCTAAAAGTTTTCTTCCGTTAATACGGTTTCGGTCAAAGGAGATTCCTAATGTATCTAAAAAGCCATCTAATTGTTCTGCCTTGATACCGTAACGATGAACAAGTAGGTTATGTGTATATGGGTCTCCGTCTGACCAGTGTTCAGCATATTTGAAATCTTTTGATGTTGTGGAAGAACTATTTGTACTTCCACCAATTACTCCCATGAAGATTATAATTACAAAGACTGGAATTATTAATGGAATGAGGTGGGACAATAGATACCATTTTAGTTTTTTCATAGAATCTCCTTTCTAATTTTAGTGTTTAATATAAGCAGTAAATAAGACAGTTCCAAATCTCCATTTAGCATCCAAAACTACAGCATGAGATTTAACTTGGTCAATAATTTGTTCTTGCTCTTCCTCTAAAACAGGAAATAAAAGAAGGAAATCGACAGATCGTTTTCCTTCTCTATAAGCTTGATAAAGTGTTTCTTCAAGAATTTTTGGGAAGGCAGTTCTTGAGTGTATTTTAATGTTCATTTAATTCTCCTCTCAGTTGATTTAGTCGTTGAGTCAATCGATTTCGTCGCTCGATATTTGCTTTTAATTTATTATCTGGTGTCATTGTTTTACGATAAGCACGAGTGAAAGCATTAGAACCTTGTGCTTTATACATTGATTGAGAATCTTTATATTTTTCTAATTGCTGTTCGATATTATTAATCCGATGCTGCTTGAAAGGTGAAATTCTTTCTTCCTTCAGAGTTTGGAATTCATCATTGGATGTCGGAGTTGTTGTTCGTTGGTTAGTGGAATGAACCACCGGGTTTTGAGTGTTTTTATGAATGATTTCTATTTGAGGATCAGTTATTTCAGAAGGGTTTGGGGTAATTGGATTTTCAGTTGGTTTAGACTGCGAATTCTCTATAGGTGAAGTTGTATCTTTTTGTGTAAAATAGGAGCCGATATTTTGGAAGTGGCTCTTGCTATTCATTACCATACCACTAGCAAATCCAGCACCTGCTAAAGTAAAATTTCCAAGATGTTGAGCTGTTTTTAAACTTTGACTTGGAATTTGAGATGTAATTTCTTTCGTTTTGGTGACACCATTCTCAACCTTATTACCAATATCAGATGTTATTAATCTAGCTTTAGAGCCAAGGATAAATTGAATTAATTCTGCTTTGTACTTCCATATTAAGAAGTAGATGACACCTTTAGCAACTACCGAAACTAATAACTTAAAGACTAGACCGAGTAGAACTAAGGATGGCAGATTCTTCAAAATAGTATCAAAACTAGTGATAATCATATTTTCTACAATTTTTTCAATGTAGAAAATTAACAAGATTAATAAACTAGAGATTACTGGAAAGGCTAAGCCTCCTAACATAACTTTAAGAACCCCAAAAATTAAATCTTGCATTCGAGGAATAAAAGAAATAAGAAGAACGATTGGGAATATGAGAATCATTGTTAACACTATAATTTGTGCGATGATATTTAATAATTGAATAACAATGATTGGTAGTGCTAAGACAAATGCTTCTAATACTTTAAAGATGACATAGAATGTGCGTATAAAGATAAAGTCTGGCATTGCAGAGACCCAACGATTCTTTTCACCATCTTCATTAGCACCATTCCCTAATTCGTCTAGATATTGAGAACGTTCTTTTGTTTTTACAGCAGTGAAATTTCCTTTACTATCACTAGTTCCGAGCACCTTGCTATCATCGAAATCTTCTTCTTTTCCATTTTGGCTGTTTTTGTATTTTCCGTTCTCTTGGCCAGTATTTACAAAAAGATAGGCTTTGTAGGAAGTTTCAGCTATATAGCTATCCGCCATAGATTCACCGACTTTTACAGATTTTCCTTTTGCATAGTCCACCTTAATACTTACAATTTTTTGTTTGACATCTTTCGAGACATTATTGATGGTATCAAGAAGATAAAGTCCGCCAGAAGTTCCAGCAATTGTACCAAAGTAACCAAATCCTAGTAGAATGACTAGACAAACGTGAAGAAGAGTTTTAGCAAACGAGCCTTTAGAAAAGAAGTACTGGTAGAAGAGATAAAAACCAAGTATCAAAAGAAGTAATGCAACTAATGACTGATCAGTAACGTTCCCTTTTGTTGAACCAGTAAAACCATTCCATAGACTCTTTGCACCGTTAAAAACATAAGTTTTATATGAGCTATAAAGGTCGATGCTTTCAAGGATTCGGATGAACAAAGAGAAAAAGCCAACAACAGCATTGAGGATGAAAAAGAAGAGATTGACAAAAAGTTCATTGATGAGAACCCAAGCTCCATTAAAAGAAGCATAGCCTGTTGGTTCCATGTAGGATTTAAGAGAGAAGATATCCACTCCCTTTAGTTTGTCAAAAGCCTCTTGCATAGATTCACCTCCTAACTAGCGTATTTATTTTCGAGACTTGAAGATACAGTGGCTTTCATTGGTTTCAAAAGCATATCGATATCTTCAAATAGATTGTGAATTGAAATCATATTAAGATTTCCGTAGACATCATAATAAAGACACTGACCAGAAATCATATTATCAATCCACTCTAGATTGTTTTCAGTAACTTCTAGATTTACATGTTTTAGAATATCCTCTCGCTCTGATTTTTCATAGAATGCAAAGATTGTACCGAAACCAGTTGTATCATCGTCGTTTTCTGCATCATGAACAGATTGTGTAATCAGTGCTAAAGTATTATTTTTAGAGCGTCCAATACGGCGCATATTTTTAATTACAGCTTTTCCTTCTGCGGATTTCATTAGAATCCAAGCTTCATCGAAGAACTCAATTGTATCTTCATTTTCATTGCGTTCTCCAAAATGAGTACAGAAAGCACCAAGCGCAAACATGAGAGCGATGGAGTTACGCTCATGGTCGGAGATTTTTGTGGAGTCGTCTTTAGGAAGTTTGAGATTGTTGACTTCTAAAATAGTCACTCGTGACTCATAGTCAAGGCCTTGGGTAGTTCCGTCAGAAAAAGCTAATTCTAAAATAGAATTAGTCACTATTGACGTTAGATATCTTCCTACTGAAGCAATTTCAGGAGATGAGGAGCTTCTCAGAGATTCTAAAACGTGCTTGAATCCTACTTTTTCACCTGTTGCTCTACGTTCTACGATAGCATTGATTGCTTCTGTGATTGCTGTTTTCTGATCCATTGAGACATCATCAACAGCTTGTAAAAGAAACTCTAGCATATTTTTAGAAACTTCTACGGATTGTTCTTTCTCAAGAACTATAATGGGATCTAACACTCCATGATTAGAAGGGAGAGAACTGTCGAGAGTCACAAAATTGAAGTTTTCAATCTGTTTTTTTCGTTCCGGGTATAGTTCAGAAAAATGAGGAGAATTAATCACTTCATGATAATGATTTCTAAGTTCACGTTTTGGATCGATATAGAGTGTTTTGACATTTTGTAGAGCAACACTCAAAAAGATAATTTGAGCCAGGAAAGATTTTCCTTGTCCTGTTGCCCCTGTAATGATGATATGTGGGTTTTTAGTAATCTTACCAGCGATATCTTCTTTATTTCCGACAGTGGCATTATAGAGGACGATATTCTTTGAAGAATCAATAGCCTTTTCGATATTATCCCAGCGTCCAATCCAGTTATCTACACGGCCAATATACCAGCCAATACGATTTCCTGATGAAGTATTTGTAAAGGGCATAAGTTCAGAGAAACCTCTGCATGTGACCATGTGTGTCCATGTCCGTGTTTTTTTCTGAAGAGATTCTCCATAAAGAAGTGCTTGAAAGAGGTAAGGGGCATCCTGTGAAGCTTCGCTAATTTCAACACCCATATCATCGAAGTAATTTAGAATAACTTGTCTTCTTTGGCGGAGTTGATTTACACTTGAGGCTGATACAACAAGGTAAGCTCCGTATTCAATGATTTCTTCCTTGTTCCCCACCTTTTTCATGAGATCCTTTAGGGAGATGGAACCCATAATAATTTCGTCTTGTTGAACAGTATCAGTGTTTTCTGCCTCTTCCATGATGTTTCTAAAGCGAGTGTTAGATCGCCCCATTTTCCCTTTTATTTTGTTAGAATCAATGAATTCTGCCTTTATTCGTAGTTCTACAGGAAAATTCAATCGTTGGACAAACTCTCCTAGATGAAAACCATTGAATTGCACAGGATATTTTCCAATTGGAAGGATAGTAACAAAGGACGAACCATAAGGACTTTCGAGCTTGAGGAAACCGCCTTTAAGGACTTTGATTAGAGTGTCTGTAATATTGAATTGAGAACGATTAGCAAGAACTTCTTTCTTATAGTGCGGGATATAGCGAAGGTATTGCATGCGTTGATAATAAAAGAGTTCTTCATCAGTAAGACGCTTAGCACGAAGAGTAGATAATGCTTGAAAGACAGTTTCTTCATCACTTTTATAATCGTCATACCAATTCAGATCTGTTTTGAATTCATATCCAAATCCATTAGCAATTTTCTCAGAGAATTCAGTGAAGCTCTCAATAGCTAATTCTTTTAGGGTTGCACCATTGTTTTGTTTACGTAACTTGATTCCCACAACCCAATCGTACTGATAAGGAATTTCCATCTCATCAGTTAGTCGATCAACGGTATAGAGAAGAAGTTCTTCTCCAAGTTTTCGACTGTCATTCGCTAGAGCTTCAGAAAAGTCTCGCAATTTTTCTTCTAAGAGGTAATCTTTTGGGATTAGTGAAATCTCAAAGTGCTTATTTTTCTTTAGTTTCTTCATGATTTGCGAAACTGTTATCTTGTGTTTTTCTTTTTTATATTCATCCGTAATGGTGATGGGAGTATTAGGAACGCGATAGTAAGCAACAACAGATTGATCACCTTTGAGAGCTAGATTTTCGTTGGTTGCTTTAATTGGGTAAGTTAAGATAATACTCATAAATCCTCCTTTTCTATAAATTTGTTTTTTCAAAAACTATTTCATCTACTGGGCTTATTCGATCTTCGTGGTAGATTGCCTTTTTGTTTAATTTAAAATCAAAAAGATAAATGAAATAGTCTCCAATAAAGACATGCATTTTCTTACCGTGAGGTTCATATTCGGTATAAAACTTAGCTAATTTATAAGGAATGTACCAATAGAGTAGTAGTGAAATAGAGTGTGTGAATTGTGCGATTGGAATCAAAATAAATCCTCCAAAAAGCAACATCATCACAAAAATGAAGATGAAGACAATAAAAAAAGATAACTGCATTGGTGTTGCGAAATACCAAATTCGCGTACCTTGCTTCGTTTTTATTTCTTGAATCCAATAAGGGGCGTTGAGCCCCTTGCTGTAGTCGTATAGTTTTTCTTCATTCATGATTAAAGACCTGTTTCAATTCCGAAAAGTCTAAGGAACCAACCAAAAGCTTTCAAGATATCTTGTCCTTTGGTAAGGGAGACGATGACGGCATAAAATCCTAGCACGGAAAGAAGTTGAATCCAAGAACTATTGCGCCAGGCTTTGATGGCTAATAGAACAGCAATAGCTCCTAAGATCCAAACGGCATCACCTTGAAGAAATGTTCGTAGATTTCCAGTATTCATATGTTTCTCCTATTCTTTATCGTTTGCATAATTTAATGGAATGGTGTGTTCTAATTTTTTGACATAGTATGTCTGTTCTTTTTCTATGAGGGTAAAAGTAAAGTTTTCTGAATGAGTACTTCCTCCAACTTCAAAAGTAGCTTGCACATAAGCAATGAGGGATTCTCCTTCATTTTTAAGATAGATATAGTCGATAGTTTTAAATTTTGTATTAGATACGACAGTAATATCTGGAGCAATTAAATTTAAATTATCTTGATTGCTAGTATAATTTGTAAAGAAAATAGTAAGAAATTTCTCTACCTTCTTATGTTCTGAGTCAGAGAATTGATCTGTCGCAGATAATTTTAGTTTTTCTTCTTCGTTAAACTGTCCAGCCTGATAAGATGTTAAAGCAGAGAACCAAGGTAGTCCGGAAATAAAGAATTTCCCATCTTTTCTTCCAAAAGGTATGTTGAAACCTATCTGGTATTCTTTGGGATTCTCATTATTAATCTTTTCTTTGTATTTAATCTTATACTTGGCAATATTATCTTCTACCGTCAGTAATTGAGATGAGACAAGTTCACTTGGGTTTCGAATTTGACCTTGTGATTTGATATCAGGAACAAAGTTGTAGAAGTTTTCTAATCGCTTAACTTGCTCTTGTTGCTTATTGGTATCTTGAGAGAGAGTAAAATAAGCATAAACATAGTCATTCAGATAGTATTGGAGTTGATAGTTGTATTGAACGGGCTCTATTTTAGTTTGATTTGAAGAGATGTCTATGTTTTTAATACTTTCTTGTAGAGAAGTGACTTGATTTGAAAGAGTAATAGCTCGGAAAGAACCCATTAGTCCAATAAAAAGGAGGAAAAAAATTCCTCCGATCATCGCTATGTTTACAGTCTTTTTATTTACAATTTTTAATTTTGGTGGCTTTCCTTTCTTCTCTTTCTTTTCAAAATTTGAGAGATAATCTCTAATTTTTAGTAGGTAGTTCTTTGATTTATTCATAGACACTCCTTTTAAATATTGGCTAATTCAATAAACTTTGAACCTTTTGCATAAAGTCGTTTATTGGCTTTTTCAATCTCCCCGTTGATGAAGTAGTAGCCTCGCAACTCATTTTGTAGCTGCTCTACTAGATCTTGTTTTAGTTCCTTAACTTCTTCTTTTTTGAGGAGAGCATTTAACTCACCAGCTTTTGTCCAAGCCTGGTTGTGGTCCTTTTTCTTGAGTAATTCCCCAAATTCATAGGAAAGTTGACAGACCTTCTTTTCAAATTGTGTTTTTGTAGCCATAATTATTTCCTTTCTAAATATTTCTTGATTGACCTTAATGGTTTTTTGAATATAGGTTATGAGAGAAGGACGCATGTTTAAGTTGAAATTAATTAACTCACCATCTATTGTGAATAGTGCATGGTCATATGTATAAAATCCTTTTGAGTTAGGAGATTCTTCTCTAGATTTTGCAGCACATTCATAGTAATAATCTTTTCCTTTTCGTAAAAGGATATAGAATGTCCAAAATTCTTGATCAGGTAATAGAAAAAAATCTTCTCTATATATTTTCTTAAACATTAGTTTTCTAATAGATCTTCATAACCTAACGCTTGGTAGATAAAGTCAGAGTCAAACCAGAGCCAGTCATTAATTTGTACTTCGGTTGGGATGTCTCCGCAGAAAATTTCTTCACAGAGAGTGGTTAAGTCATCCATTCCTCCTCGATCTCGAACGGTGTTTAATGTATTTAGGGCCCCAGCCCATGCTTTAAAGCCTTCAAGTGAGCTTAATTCTACTTTATATTCCATGTATAATTCCTTTCTATGTTTTGTATTGTTTATTTGCTTTAATAAGATTTAGCATTGCATTCCCTCGGTCTGTAATTTCTCCGCTGTTTTGTATCATTTTCATGTACTCCGTCTGCATGATTTTATCAGCTTCATTCACGAGCGCTAAGGAGTTCGATACCTGATGAGTTAGCCAGCGAATGGTGCGCTCAAAACTGTAAGGTTGTGGACTTGTTGATAGTTTTAAAGGTTCGACGCCTCCAAAAAGTTTTTGCCATTTTTCGTCTGGTTTATAAGCTCCGAATTGATTAGTGCCATTATAGACTTGAATTTCTTTATTAACGACACCACGGGCAATTTCTCCAAGATCCACTCCATTAACATATTCCTCAATTGTACCCTGTGCTTTTTGGTCGGAAAAGCGAATTTCATAACGATTCCAGATGCCAAAAATCTCCAAGGATTCTTCCAAGGAGATGTTTTCTTGTTGAGCAATTTCGTAGCGTTTTTCATAGAAGTTGAAGTAGAGTTGGCTTTGACGGGAACCAAAATAAATAGATAGTCCGTGATTTGCTTCCATGTCTTCATTATTTGTAAAAGAACCTCCACCAGTCACATTCCATTTTTTAAGTGACTTTAGGATGATTTCTTTTGCGTATAAACGTTCTATTAACTCAGGGAGATGTATTTGTTCATGCTCTCTCCCGAACCCCTTGTAGAGCTCATCTAGAGCGATATCTAGTCGTTTAATGCGGCAATCCTCATAAGCATAAAGTAGATTTTGAAAGAATGTCTGCCAGGTTACTCCTTTATGTTCTAAAAGAACTTCCATCTCACGGCATCCTTGTCCAGATAATTGAAGGCAAGCTTGAAAATCCTTTGTTTCGATTTTATCAAAGAAATCAAAGATCCAAATATTTCCTCGTTGCCAGAGATGGGTATAATTCATGAGCCGTGTTTCTTGTTCTGTGAATTCAGTGAGATGACAATAGAGAAAGTTTTTACAAAAGCTTTCTAGGTCTCGTAGAGATGGGAATGAAATTCTTACATAGTCAATTCTAGCACGCAGTCTATTTTCTTCATATTCTTTATGAAATCCCAATTTCTCTTTGAGATTTCGGAACTTTTCGAGAGTTAAACCTCTTTCTCCAGATTCATAAGAACGGTAGGTTCTAGTTGGAAGTTCAATAGCTTCTGCAAATTGTTTTTGACTCATCCCAGTTTCTTGACGAAATTTTTTAAGATTGAATGGGCTGATTTTATCCATTCGTGAGTATACCTCCTTTTTTTGAGTGACACACTTTTTCGATGAAAGTTACACACTTCTTGAAATCTGTAAACTCAACTCCCATAAGGAATGAAGAAGGGTGGATGTGGCATATTTGCCAAATGTAACCCCCCTGTTAGAAACCGGGGGTTGAAGTTTCATCATGGACTAGGAACGTCGGTCTACGGTCTGCGCCTGACCTGTGGTCAGGCTTGCCCTTGCCCTTGTCCTAGCCCATGATGATGAATAATCGCTTCAACAGCTTTTGGATAGGATTTACGTCCGTCCTCATCAAATTGTGAGAGTATTTCAAGAAGGAGTCTTTCTTGGAAAGGTTCTACTAAAATAGCGGAGTCGGAACGTTCAAAAGTCATTCCTTCTTCCTCTAATAGATAGATTATTTTCCGTAGTGTTGTCATTTTTAAATTTTGCTCATCAGAAAAGTCTTTAAGGGTACGACTAGTAGTTTTAAGTTCCATATCAGACTCCTGTGTCTCTATTTCAGTTTGAGTTTGTAATGGAATCTCTTTAAAGACAGAGAATTCTTCTCCTTCGAATTCGATAATTGGTATTTGTGAGTAAGCATCATAGAAGGAGAAGCCTTGATCAAGTGGAACATAAGGTGAGAAAAATTCGCCCGCTAAATCACCGTTGTTAGCAATATACCCCCGGCCTTTGACACGGATTCCGTTGATTTCATCAAGCTTTTTAAACTCTTTTGATTTATTTGCATCTCCAAACATCATGTCATATCCTGTTGATTCTAAATGACCGACGGAGAGTCGCTTCATAAAGTTGTCTCTAAGAGCTGTTTTGATAAATTCACCATCAGGCCGTTGCATTGCAAAAATAATGAATACGCCAGCTTGGCGGCCTTCTAGGACGAGTTGAGATAAGTATTCCATGAGTTCAGCTTGTTGGCTATAATCACGGTCTATTTTTGCCATGAGAGCTGCCCATTCGTCTACTAGAATGAACTTTGGTTTCATATCATAGTGCGTAAAGTTCTTACCAGCTTGAAACTTATGGGAGGAAGACATCAGTTTATAGCGTTTTTCCATAAACTCTACATTTTCTTTAAAACAGTTAATGATATCCTCTTTACTAGTATAGACTCGGTTATGAAAGGCTGGTATCTTTTTTAAACCAGCTAAGTCAGAGTTTTTGGGATCACAAATATCAATAAATCCAATTTTAGCGAGTGCATAGATGATAGTCATGAGGACAACAGTTTTACCTCCACCGGTTCCACCGCCAATGAGAAGATGAGGCTCTTCAATAAAGTCCCAAGTCACATCTTTCATGAGTTGTAGTTTCGAACCTTTGACTATAACATTATCAATAGAAATACGACTATCGATACGATTGATGGCAATTTCATATTTGATAAAGCGTTTATCAAAAGTCTTATTTCGAAAATCTCCATTAAACATTACTTCAAGAGTGGAACCAAGATTTAAGAAACGATCCTGAAATTTATTCCCTTCTAAGATGAAGCTAATTTCAATTCTATATGGTGATTGTTTTAGATATACTTGGGGAAGTTCAATCTTTTCACTAATCTTATTTTCTCGTTTAATTTTTTTGGATAGGTAGAGATTATTCTCCAATAAAAAACGAGATAAAATACGTAAGCTATTCATTTTTTGAAAGAAGAGTAACTTCTCGTAACAAGTCTGATTAATGAACCAAGCAAGAATAGAAGAACTAAAGAATACAGCGCCTATAAAATAAGCTTGTGGTAGGGGATGAATTTTTAATTCTTCTAGATGAATGTATGTATAAAGGCTAATAGCAAATAAAAAAGGAAACCACAGAATTAACCAAGTGATTCCCTTAATTTTTCGGTGAATGATTCGAACTCTTTGTCCTCGATAGGTAAAGAGTCTCATAATGTCTTACCTCCTAGTCTTGCTTTTTATGTTCTACAGATTTATTTTCCTTGGATGGTGTACCTCCTGTTTTCTTCTTAATTTTAGAAGCAAATAATTTGAAGATATCATTTCGATTTACGTGAGTATGCGTAATGACAATAACTTCTAGTTCAATTTCTTCACGATATTTTAGGCCAAGTTCTTCAATTTCAGATTCGGACATATCTGCAATAGTAAAGAAGAGTGTCTGATGTTGTACAGAAGAATGAATCGCAACAACAATACCACGAACTTCTCCTGTATTAATTTGGGCAAATGAACCGTCAGGGTTTCGTTGTGAACGATCCTCTTCGAAGATAATATCAGGTCCTTCAATACCCCTGAAAGTCAATTTTCCAAGGACTGCCGGGACGTCTAAACCATCAGTGATGACGCGATAAGTTTTGTCAGCAATTTGTAGTTTTTCTCCGTAGTTTAATCCAATTTTAGCCATGTGATTTTCTCCTTTAATTTCTTAGTTTTTAATTACCAATTTTTCCGCAAAGACATTGAGATATGGTGCAACAGTATTGCCATTTAAAGCAGTGTCTGGGAAAAAGATTGGGTTAACAGTTTCTACTAGAGCATCTTCTGGGAAAACTGTTGTAGAGGCTGGTGTAATGACATGAAAGGCGCCGTGCTCTGCGCTGTTTAGAATGTGACGTTGGTATTTGCCTTCTTTTCTAAAAATAAATTTAGGAGCATCTCCTAAACGTTCATAGTAAGCAGGACCAATAAATTCTGGTTTCATTTTTAGTGTTTCTGGGATCATAAATATTTTCCTTTCTGATTGTAAAATAAAAAGAGCTAAGCTAATTGCTTTACTCTTGAATAATAATGAATAGAAAGTTTACGTTTAAACATTCTAGTATAAAACTGTACTTCACTTTGAGGGAAGCCAGTAGCCAGTGACTTTTTAGCTATAGTATTTAAATCATTGAGAGTTTGAGAATAAAGTTGAGCTTGTAGTTTCTCAGATGAGCGAAACATTTTATCAGTGAAGATATAATTATTGTAGAGTCTTTTACATTGTGATGCGAAAAAAATTTGTCATAGTTTTCTCCTTTATTGTGAAAGTAAAAAGCTACTAAGAAATTGGGAAGACTTAGTAGCTTGAGAGTTAGTCTATCTAATAAGGATAGACAGCAGTAAAGAAAAGTTATTTGGTTGGAAAGAATCCTCTTTCCACGGTGGCAACGTTTAGCAAGGTGCTTTGCGTAAATTACCATCGCTTTCCCAGCCAATCTCAAAAGGTAGTCACTATCATACCCCATGGATTCTCTTACGCCTTTTGGCGAAGCCAGTTCACTTTACTATACGGAAAAGTGCGAAAGTCCGAAATGCGTGGAAGCCCACAAAATGTTTTATATCTTCACTTCAACCATAAACAGACTTGACTTTTCTCTCCAAAACATTTACAATAAAGGTACGAAGTTTAGTGTAGTTTTGGCAATCAGTCCTCTGGTTGTCAGACGCACTTTTTATTAAATTTTCAAAGATCGTGATGCTGAATGTTAAGCATTATTATTTTTACAGCCCATATAACCATCAGCTATATTTACATTATATAACCATTGGTTATAAATGTCAATAGATTTTTGAAAAATTCTTTAAAAATTTTAAGAGGAATACAATGGAATTTTCGGAACGCTTAAAAAAACTAAGAAAACAAGCGCAATTAACTCAAGTTGATGTTGCTGAAAAACTAGGAATTTCGCAACCTGCTTACGCTTCATGGGAACGTGGAGTTAAAAAGCCAACACAAGAAAATCTTGTTAAAATTGCACAAGTTTTGAATGTTTCAGTTGACTATTTAGTTGGGAACTCAGAAGAAAAATTAGATAATATTGAACTGCTTTTCCGTATGAGTTCAAAGGGACTGACCGAAGAAGAAAAGGAAATTTTCAAAAAAGAGTTGATTGAGTTTATGAAAGAACGTAAGAAAGCTTTTAGAAATTGAAATAATTATTTAATAAGTGTTTAGAATAGTAAATTAATTGCACTTAAAAATTGATAGAAAATTTGTATTAGTATTTTGGATTATGTAACAGATAATATGTATAAAGGAAGTTGGCATCTGACATATTTTATATGTGGTGATTTGCTGAAGATTAGAGGATTATGAAGTCAGGGTGGATAAATATTGACTCATTTATTTCAGTTTTTGAAAATGAGGAGTTATTGAAATCGTATTTAAAGGTTAATAGATTATCTAGTATTTCTGAGAAAGAACTTAAATGTTGTAACTCATTTTTTATGCAATTAAAACCGCATTTAAGTTTAAAACAAATGTTTGCTTATTTATTAGATCAAACAGTTGAAGATGGTTTTAGTGAACAGTTTGATATTTTACGATTTGCAAAGGATTCAATACTTAATATTGAACTAAAATCACAGTATCCGAAGGATGGATTAGATGGAATTTATGATCAATTAGATAGACATACATATTTGTTAAATACTTTGGGAAAAGGTGTATTTGCATATACATTTGTATTATCTACAAATGAATTGTTTAAGATAGAACAAGAAAAACTTGTCAAGGTAGATTTTGGAGATGTAGCAAATAATATAGAAGAGGACTATATTGAAGAAAATAGTTTGAAATTCATAGATGTATCTACTATTATGATATCTCCCTACTCTGAGCCTGATAAATTCTTAATGTCAAGATATTTTTTAAATCATGATCAGAGAGAGATTAGAAAATTAATATTAAGAAAAAATAAAGGGAAGTTCAGTATTTCAGGTGGAGCTGGAACTGGAAAGTCTTTAGTTCTATTTGATTTAGCAAAAGAATTTAATAAAAACCAATCCATACTTTATATTTTTGTAGCTAGTATTAAAGACACTTCTCAATTATCAGTTAAGTACGGCTTCTTGTTTAAATCAATATCTGAGGTAAAAAAATGGAGTATCAATGATTATAATAAGTTTGATGTTATTTTAATTGATGAAGCACAGAGATTATCTAGAGATCAATATGATGTTTTTATTAATTCTACTGCAACTATCATTTTCTCTGTTGATAAAGAGCAAGTATTAAAACATAATGAAAAGAGTGAGGATATTCAAGCCTTATTAGAAGCCAATCCAAATGTTGAAAACCATACACTAACAGACCGAGTACGAAGCGATAAGTCACTTTCAACTTTCATAAAAAAATTATTTGATTTGAAAGCAAGACGTCTTGAACCAATGGAATTCCCGAAAGTAAACGCAGTATACTTTACGGATGTAGAGGATGCTCGTAAATTTATTAAAAATTGTGAAGAAGTAGAAAATTATTGCTGTATTGAGATTGCAGAGTATACTACTGTTGTTAGCAGAGTTAAGAAAAGAAAACAGATTTTATCAGATTCTGAAAATGGGTTCACTGTAATTGGTAGGGAATATGATAATGTTTTGATTCCGATAGATGAACGAGTCTACTATAATGAAGATGCAAAATTAATTGCGGTGACCAATGAATATTATCCATATCTAGAAATAAATAATTTATTTGAGGGAATTACGAGAGTAAAACAAAATCTACTATTTGTTGTAATTAATAATACAGCTATGTTTAAAACGATACAGGAAATTATTACATGGTATGATGATACAAAAAAATAATTGATCTTTGTGTGGGCAATTGTCCACCTTTTTGTATTATAAATTAAATCTAGTTGGTTTAGATTTGCAGGTTGTTACATAGAGGAGATACTGTTTGTTGACAAATTCATAGAAAAATGTAATAATATGTAAGCTCAATGAACTAGTGTTAATCAAATAATGATTGATAGTAGCTTGCAGTATTTTGTTACTCTTTTGGGCTTTCTATGTCAATCTCAATTTATATATCAATGATGAGTTTAACTTTATCATGGATTAAAATTAAGGGAGAAATAACTATGAAAGAAACAATATTGTCAATGGTAGTTTCATGCGGCGCTGAGGTAGCTGACTGACTTTCTAGAGATAACAAAATAATGTATGAGTAGCCGCTTTGGGTTCGAATCCCAACTGCCTCATAATATTTCGTGGACAATCGTCCACTTTTTTTGATAACAAATTCAACCAAAAAGGTTTAGTTGCTTTGCGAGTTGTGACTTGAAGGAGGTGCTGTTTGTTGGATGAATTATATTCAAGAGTAAGTGAAATCACAAAACAATTCCTGTATCCCTTTATGAAAGAGGGAAATGTTACCATTCTGAACTATAACTTTCACTATTATTTTGACTATTGCATTCATGAGAATAACATTCAAGTCATCAGTCATCACTTTTCTAATCAGAAAATTGAAGGTTTGACAATTATTGATCAACTGGGGACCAGTTTTTCTTATGAAAAGGATAATCCCTTGACCAAGCGTCATTTCACCTTGTGTCATGAGTTGGGGCATTTTATTTTAAGGCATGAAGGAACTTATTTTACAGAGTCTATAGATAACCAGGAATCAGTTATAGAGAGAGAAGCTAATATCTTCTCAGCTGTCGTTCTTATGCCAGATATTGTACTTTTATCCAAGATCTACTATTCCTGTGACTCCTTTCAAAAGGTCAAAGAAGATTTAGAAGTATCAAAACAGGCGCTTTATTATCGTTTAATTGACTTATTAAGGTTTTATAAAGTAGATACTGAGTCAGCTATTAAGCAAACAGTGGAAAGTTATATAGATGGTCAAAATGGGTCTCTTCATCACTATTTTCATGAAGTAAAAGAAACTTTGATTGCAGAATTCAATCAGTATCAAATACCTCTGTCAGCAAGATTAAAAAAGAAAATGAAACAAACAAATTTTGTAACAAGTCAAGAATTGCCAGAATTACTCGATCAAAGCTGGTGGAATGAAATTAGAGAAATAGAACATTTTAGAGTGTGGCTGGTTTATAATAAGGGAAAATCCTTAGCTTATGTTTGGAATAGTGAAAAACTATCAGATATAGAAGCAAGAAAAAAAGCAAATTTGCAGCTGTTAAGTATGTTAGATTAATTAAGCTTCGACAAAAAAATATTTGGAAAAAATAGGAATATAATGTTAAAGAACCATTTAAATTGAGGTGATCCAGGGTGTATCCATGAAATATTTTACAGAAACATAGAAAGGAAAATTATGAAAAGTGAGCATTGCAATGGAGTGGTTTTTGGAATCAACGAAGAATATTAGCGTTTTTCTTATTTTTTAGTCTTAAAATACGGTATAATAGAAGTAAAATTTAGAGGATGTAGGTTCTATGCAGTCATTAAAAGAGCTAATAGAAAATTTAAAAAATGATATACAATCATTTGAACTTGTGGCGAATTATTTAGGGTACATTTTAGGTGAAAACCCAATTGAAAATTCAGGTGAATGGAAGATTCTCTTTTCTGATAAACTTGAGGATAATTCTAAGGGTGTAATGGCGATCAAGCTTCAAGAAGATTTGAACTCCTCTTCAAAAACAATTGAAGTTAGACGTCTATACAAACAGGTTGAAAAGTTAAGAGATAGCTATACAGTTGATTTTGATACTCAATTAGTTGGTTTTATCGGAGAAAATCGGATAGTTATTTTCCCCACTCATAGCGGGAATAGAGATGTCCGGCTTGATATCAATCTTGAAACTGCTGAAAAGTCATTCTACATTTCGAATTTTAATTTATTGAAAAACGAAAATATTCAGATTGAAGAAGATGCTTTTGGTTTTGGAGAAAATATAAAAATTCCCGATGGTGTATTCACTCAGCAGCTTTCTAGTCACTTTCTAATGGTTGTCTCGTACTACCGAAAAAAACTTTCGGAACTAATAACTGCAAGTCCTTTAAAACAAGAGTTGAAGGAGTTGGTTGGTTTTAAAGCTCAGTTTTACCTGGAACAAGGTGATTTAATCAATTTGGTTGAAGATGATACCTACACAGCAGTTCTGTCAAATGTAGTTGACACGATTATCCTTAGACAATTGATGAGGAGGTTTTTAGAAGGTTACTACGGTTCGGATGCCTTTAATGTCAATGATATAGCACTAGGAGTTGGAAACGGTACTCTTGATGATGCCTTGAAAAAAATTGCAGAAGCAGAGGCAACTATCCGTATTGGGGATGAAGATACATTTAAAAAACTAAACCGTAAAAAGACTCCAATTAAAAATCAAAACGAAATTAGTTTATTTGATATTTTTGATGACGATGAGCAGCGTGAAACATCAAGTTTAAGTTTAGAAGAAAATAGCAAGGAACAGATTAGTGAAATTAGTCGAAAGGCTACTGAGCAATTTAGAACAGTTTACGATGGTGACTTGTTTGCAGGTAGTGTTGGTCAAGTTGCAGATCGTTTAGAAATTCTTTTAGCGCAAGATTACACTGACTTCTGGACAAAACTATGGCTAGATACAAGCGCCCAGGAGTATTCCTTCCGTTATGAGGATTTACCCCCAAATGCAATTGAGAAACAATATGAAAACTCAATGAGTCAAAATGTTCAAATCAGAATTGAAGACAATAATACTCCTGTCGTATTCTATGGAGAGGATATTGTTGAGCAAAAAAATAAGGGGGCATACTATACTGATGAACGATTTGTAAACTATATGGTAAAGCAAACTGTTGAAGTTGAGTTTGAAAAACGATTTTTAGAATTAAAAGAGGCAATAAAATCTGGTGAGCTTTCTGATATCCAAGCAAGTGTTGAATACTTGCTTGATATGAAAATTGCGGACTTGTCTTCGGGAGGAGGATCTTTTCTTCGTGGAGCTTTTCAGCTACTAACGAGAAAACAACCTCTGATGTCAACACTTAATTTACCACAAGAAATTGAAGAGCAGTTTCCTTATTTCAGAGAGGATGACGAGGCCATTTATCAGTGGGAAAAGTATATTCTTGAGCATATGATATATGGTGTAGATATCGATTATAAGGCAATTATCATATCAAGTTTAACTTTGACCTTGTCCTCAATTGAACATCGTCCAAAGGAAATGAAACTCCCATCTTTAATTGGAAAAAATTTAATCCATCAAAACTCATTAATTAATACAGTTCCCTATTTTAGACGAAAAGAAATATATGCTAACTACAGACCAGAGTTGAAGAAATTACGGAAACTTAAAGTAGAAGGATCTGAAAAATTCGAAATAAAGAGGGCCGAACTACAATCTAAACTGTTGAAATATCTTCCTGAAAAGCTAAGAGCAGAAAGTACTTTCTTGCATATTGAAGCTATTGAAGTTAATTTACCCGAAATCTTTTTTGATGAAAATGGTGAACTCATTGAAAACTCGGGATTTGACGTTGTTATTGGCAACCCACCATGGGAAATATGGAAACCAAATTCAGACGAATTCTTCTCCCAATATGATGATACATACTTGTCCTTATCAAGTACGAAAAAGAAAACTAAACGCCAGGGTGAATTATTTGAAACTATGCCACGTATTAAGGATAAATGGGAAGAGGAGCTTAATAGGATCGAGCAAGGTTCCATTTATTTCCGCCACACGGATAATTTTAGTAATCAATCTTGGACTGTTGAAGGAAAGAAAACAGGCAGTGACATTAATCTCTACAAAATTTCTGTAGAACGCTTTTTACAATTGCTTAAACCAGACCAGCACCTTTCACTTATCGTCCCTGATAATTTGATGACTGATCTCGGAGCAACGGGTTTGCGCCACTTGATTTTTGATAATTATGATTTGGAAGAATTCTTATCTTTTGAAAATAGGTTAGGCATTTTTCAAACTATCCATAGAAGTTACAAATTTGCTGTAACAACTATCAAAAAATCTCCATCACAAAGAGAGGAATTTAAAGCTTTCTTCTACAAACTCGACCTTGATGCACTCAACCAAGAGAATGAAAAAATGGGCTATCCTTTTTCTCTGGTTAAGGAAGCAGAACCTGAAAAGTATTCACTCTTTGAGCCACGTAGTATTAAGGAATTTAATCTCTATCAAAAAATCAAATTGAAATTCCCACCTTTGAGAGAGACTGAAGTAATTAAACTCAGAAGAGATTTTGATAAAACTAATGATTCAGCTTTGTTTTTGCCAATCGAAGAAGCTGACTACCCACTCTATGAAGGTAAATTGATGAATCAATTTAAGCTGGTTGATGTCCCGACAGAAGGTGTTTCTGAATCAGATATCCTCCGTAAAACAGGAGCGGACTATGAGCAATACAGAATTGGAATTCGCGCAGTTGCACGTGAAACTGATAGAAGAGCATTGATTGCTACATTGTTACCTCGCTATACGACAGCTGCTAATAGCTTATTAATGCAAAAAGATGTATCTCAAGATATCTTGCAAAGTCAATTATTTACCTTAGGACTTTTAAATTCATATGCAATTGACTTTGTTTTAAGAAAGCTCATTACAATCAACGTTAATCAAACTTATCTCAAACAGCTCCCAATTCCAGTTATGGCTGATGTTCCATCAGCAGATGAGATTGTTCAAATAGTAAAGAGATTACTACTTGAAAATGGTCCACTATATGAAGAGTTAGAAGACCTGGTGCCAGGATATGGTTTCAAAGGACTATCGCATGATGACTTAATCGCAGAGTTAAATGCCAGAGTCATGCTTGCTTTTGAGCTAACTCGAGAAGATATAATTGATTTGATGAAGACATTTGAGACAGCTAATCATAAAACATTTGTAGAAGAAGAAACACAACGAATTATCGCCGTTTACGATAGGATAAATAGATGACAGAAAATAAGGATTTAGAAACAGAAATTTTTCAACGCAAGGTAATTGATAACAGACACCTATCGATGACTGACACGTTCAAATATCTCATCTCAGACTCAGGCACGCAGACCTTGAGACTTGGAGTAGGTTATTTTTACATTTCGGGACTCATTCTGATTAAGGATGAATTTCTTCAATTTATGAATGAACGAAACGGTCGTGTACAAATTATTATGGGAAATCAAACTAACCATGAAACGGTAAGTGTTCTGGATGTGAAAACAAGCCAAGAATACAGAGCCGAGCTTCCGCAGCTAATGAGCGTGGACTTGGATGGTATTCTAAGCGAAGAAGATTTCTTAAAACAAGTGAGACAATGGATTAGTGAAGGACGCATTGAGATTAAAGTCTACATAGGAGACGCCAATTATTTCCATGCTAAATCATACCTATTCTCAAGAAGTTTTGAAAGTAGCCAAGGGAAAGCTATTGTAGGTTCTTCAAACTTTTCAAAAAATGGTTTGATAGGAAATACAGAATTAAATGTTTTAGGACAGGATAATTATTTTGCCTTGAATGATTGGTTCTCAGAACTTTGGGAGTCGGATGAGGTGGATAATTTCTCAAGTGAATTGATAGAAATAGTAAAAAGCAAATTTCCAAATTGGCAAAAAGGTAAACCCTATAAATCAACATGGGAGACCTACTATGATTTTGCTCAGATATTTGGTAAGCCTTATGCTGAGTTTGACGAGGAAACTGAATGGTCAGAATTTCTCTATCCTCACCAAAAAACAGGGATTATCGATATTTGGGATAAACTGAATACATTTAGTACTGCTGTTTTATCAGATGGTGTTGGACTTGGGAAAACAAGGACAACAGCTGGCATTGTCAAGCTGAGTCTAGAAAGGCAACTAGACTTAAAGATCTTGATTATTGCTGACAGTAAGCTAAAGGTTCAGTGGACAGAGGAACTTGCAATCTTAGGTATTTCAGACTCACACTTTCAATATATCTCAAGAGAAAAGTTAGCTTTATCAACTGGTAAAGATCTTGAAAAAATTGCTGAATTCTTTGATTTGATTATCGTGGATGAGGCTCATTTAGGATTTAAGAATAGAGGAACTAGAGCCTATAGAAACTTACAATTAGTAGATGAACATTCTCAAAACCTTGGGAAAAAGATAAAAGGACTTATGCTTACGGCAACTCCTTGGAATAACAGCCGAAAAGATGTTTTGAATTTAGGAAGCCTCTTCTTAGATATAGATAGTATTCCAGCTAATAGACGCTATCAACAATATTTTCTATTCGGAAACAATCAACGAGTTATTAATAAACTTGTTACGGATGATGTAGCCTTTAGCGAATTTTGGGAAGATTTATTCTTACAAAGAACCCGTAAGACTTATGGTGGTCAGAACGTCAATTTTGCCAATCGTAAATTTCCAACTGTCGAAATACCATACGAACCAAGAAAAAACAAAATCTTTACGGATAATTTTGAACGTATCTCAAATTTAAATTTCCCGTATATGGATGCAATACGATATATTAATCCAGAGAGAAATGATATGAGTGGTGACCGCCTGAAATTAATGCTACTAAAACGGGCAGATTCAAGTTGGCAATCATATTTGAAGTCACTGGAAGGTATTAGAGATAAAAACACAACTTTACTTAAACAGCTAGATATAGTAGAAAATTCAGCAAATCCGACAAGTGAATTCAAGATGTTTTTATCAAGGAAATATGGTTTAGATGAATATTTATCAAAAAATGTTGGACTCTTGACGACTGATATTGATTTTGATGATTTTAGTGATGCTTCACTTCTTTCTCAATACCAATTTGATTCAAGTATAAAAAAACGTCGCTACTATGAAAAAATAAGTAAACAGATTGACGACATTAAACCAAAACTTGCGAAAGTAACGATCACTAAAATGAAGTCAGACGCTATCAGTGATGATGAAATTTTAAATAACCTGATTAATGAATTACGGTCATCTTATGAATTTATCGATGAGAAGTTTGATAAAGTCAAACAGAAGATTGTTCTGGAGCTCTCACGTGGTCGGAAAGTTATCTTAATTTCACAGTTTTCTGATACAGCAAGATATTACTATGATAAATTGCTGAATGACGCTGAACTATCTGATGACAATATGGGATTGATAACAGGAAATGATGATGAAAATCGTGTAGGAAGATACCCAGAAACGAAGAAAGAAATTCTAGACAGATTCTCTCCGTTATCAAAAAATCGTCAGGATATTTTCGGGACTGTCCAAGAAATTAATCTTTTGGTGGGGACAGATACGATTTCCACTGGCCAAAACTTGCAAGACGCGGTTGTTCTTATGAATTTAGACTTGCCATATAATCCGATGATATTAGAACAGAGAATTGGCCGCATTGATAGACCGCGACAAAATACTGAGGTTAATGAAATTTATATCTACACATTCCCAGTATACGAAGCTATTGATGTGGAACTCAAGATGTCTGAAAGACTTGGAAAGAAAATGGCTGGTGTGCTCTCTGATACAGAATTTGATGACATGGTTTTACCTGAGTATACATCTTATCTTGAGGATGTAAAGAGCAAAAAAGGTGAAGCAATTAGAGATATGTTGGACGAAACTGTAGAAAAAACAATATTCAAAAGTGGGCTAAGATCTGAGAAACACTCGTCAGAGTTTAAAGAAGCAAACAAGAGACTTTATGATTTGAAAATGTCAAAGATAACACGGACGAATAACCCAGTTTTCAAGACATATAGCTTCTCAGGGGATAGTAATGATCATAGTATATTAGTAGGTAGAGTGTTCTTCAATGATGTAAATGGAGCGCCAATCGCAAAATCTGATAGAATTTTTGATCTTAATGATCTAGAAAATGAAGAAATTATAAATGCAGAAAGATATCTAAGGTTAGCTAGTTCAAAAACAATTGTTTCAACAGCAGATTTATCACAGGAAAAAGCACAAATACTTATAGAGAAAACTCAAGAACAACTCAATAGGTATAAGCAATCGATAGTAGATACATACAATTGTGCAGTTGAGACAGCTGAAACCAACTATAAAAGTTTGCAAAATAAAGTTTCTGAAAGTGCAGCATTGAAAATCAGCCAAAGTGTCAAAGATAAGGGAATTGTTCCGCTCATTTTGAGTCGTATAGAAGAGGCTGGATTGAAACCTACAGATGTTAGAAAGATTGCCGATTATATTCGCATGATTGATGAAGAGAGTGAATTATATCAGTATGTAAAAGAGATTGATGCCGATGTAAATCGATTCTGGCATGAATTCGAAGACTATGCTGAAATATTCGATTTTGCTAATTTAAATTCATCCATAGGTTCAAAAGTTGTTAGATCGTCTAATCGTCAAGCAAGTGTTGACAAAACAGAAATTGAAATATTGTTTGGGAATATAGTAGTTGAATAGATCTGTACAGTGACATGAACAATTCTAGTATTAATAACTAAGTTACCGAAAAATACTTATTTTTCGGTAACTTAGCTTTGAGAAATTTAGAGTTATGGTTTTTAGGTTTGTTTCTTCAAAACACTTCGTCCCTATCCAAATTTGGATAGGGTTTTTCATTGTTTAAAATTCGACTTAGTGTTTCAATGCTAGATTTTAAGTGAAATAACTCAGATTTACTGTATTCACTTTCAGGGTTATTCTCAATATTTTTGCAGTGGCGCTTAATATGCCATAAGGTTTTGCGGATATTGTTTTCTTTAACATTTTTCATAGCTATATCATAACAAAGATAATTTTAAAGATGAGAAAAAATTCTCAAATGTTAAAAAATCAACCTGAACGGCATTGAATAAATATAGATCAGGACGAAAAAATGTCCTGGTTGACAATGTTAGATTTTTTTGGTATTATTAGATCAGAACAAAAAAATGTCTCGATCAAGAAAAGAAAGAGGTAGAAGATGTATACTATTTCAGAATTATTACCGCCAGCCATTGAAGGACAAAAAGCATTCATTTTGGATCATGGGAAAATAGAAGATGATGGTCAATTGAAATATGCAGATGATGCAACTAGTTATGGATGGAATGTTCATCAATATGGGAAATTAAAGGAGGGGGCCGTTGTTTTAAATCGTCATCCTGGCAAAATTACAAAAGATCGTAAATGGGAAATATATGGGGGAGGTTATGTTGAGAGTATTTCCGAACCAGATGAGGACGGAAATGTTGTTGCAGTAATTTCACATGCTTTTAAGATTGAACCTCCGATTAGACAGGGTGATTCTTTTATTGAAAATTATGAATGGAAAACACCAAGCAAGAAGAAGCGTAAAAAACCAAATTCATGGTCTCACTTTTGGGATCAGTATGGCATGAATGAAATTTTGTATGATGATTTTGTATCATTGTTGGAAGATCGTCCAATCGTTCCGATTGATTCTATCAATATTACACCAATTGATTCTGACCTAACTGTTGTTGAACTAGATAAATTTGAAAATGCAACAGATTTCACAGTAATTATTGATGAAGAGGTTAATAGACGTACCATCAATATTAAGAAACGTAAATCTACTGGACGTAAAATTAATTGGGAACGTGTAAATCAATCGAAAAAGAAGACTGGTTTAGTTGGAGAAGAGATTGTCTTTAATATTTTATCTCAAGAAGCTAAAGAAAACGGCTTGAAACAACCAGAGCATGTTTCCAAAACAGAAGGTGATGGTCTTGGTTATGATATTCGTTTTTGGGATAAAAATGGGGAAGAAATTCATATTGAAGTTAAAGCATCGAAATTAAAATTTTCGGACGGTTTTGAAATGAGTTCTAATGAAGTAGAAGCATCCCGAGCTGGATATCCATATAAAATCTACTTCATTTATGATCTAAATGTGGAATCGAAAAAATGTAAACTTAAGATTTATGATGGACCAATTACGGATGACTCATTTAAGTTAGTTTCTAGTTCTTATAAGGTTTTTATGAAATGATTGAGAATTTTTAATATAAAATTTATTCTTAATAGGGAGAAAAGATGAAATTTAAAAAAATTTTTAATAAATTATGTGATTTTATAAAAGATAATTATCGTTTAATTTTGTTACATTATGTGTTACCATGCTTTTTTGCAGATTTAGTTGTTTGTGTATTTATATTTATTTGTTTTAAATTTCAAGTTTTAAATACTGTTTTAGTGCTACTTAGTTCAATCATTTATTATTTTTCATTTAATCTATTGGCTACTTTTATTCAATTTAAAACCTTTAAAGGATATTTTAAGATTTTTTATACGCCATATGATGAGCGAGACTTCAAATTCATTCGCCTAAATTCGCAAACAGAAGACAATAAAATAGAGTATTATTCTCACGTTTATTCTAGTCTAAGTGCATTTTTGTGTTTGACTGCTAGTATTTCATATTTAATTAATTTTGTACCGCACATAACATATATAATCGTGTTGTTTTTGATTCGTGTAATTATATTTATGCTATGTAAAATACCCAAAAAACTATTTAAAATAGTCACACCAGCTTTAATAATTATTGCGGTTGTTTTGTATATATTGATTAATCTGGTTATAAACGATATTAATAATAAACAAACATTTTTAAGCATGGCTCTATTATTTTGGTTTTCATCCAGAATGATTCCAACATTTTTTGATAATTTAACTATCCAAAATGACTACCTTAACAATAAAATAACACAAAAGTCAATTGAATATAAAGCGAGTACATTCCTCATAACTGTTTTTACATATACGATCATTTTTATGTTAAATATAGCTACACTAAAATTATCGGAGGAATTCGAACTAAATAATAATTTGGAATTCTTAGTAATAGCAAAAAAATATGTACTCTTTTTTTTGCTAGGGATATATATTAGTTTTATATTAATCGGATTATGTTTTTTAATTTTTAAGAAGTGCAAATCACTATATTCTGAAAGTGATTTTAATCCTAATGAAGAGATTGCAATTTCTAATCCAGAAACCAAAAAATCATCTACTATTATAGGATTCAATGGATTATCAATTATAATTTGCTCATCCTTTTTAGTCCTTACTAGCTATATTTTTAACGGAAATCAACAAGTTTCTTTAGATATTATCAAATCGTTCTTTCCAGTCTTTATTACAAAATTATTGGAAGGACTTCCACATTTCTATAATTTTATGTATTTGGGAACCAACAAACATATTGTGCCTACATTAAAATTTGACTACCTAAAAAAAATGTTGGAGGTGAATAGTGGGGTAGTAACCTTTGTTCTTTTAATAGCTTCTTATTTAAAGATTTATAAACAAAACATTCTAGTTCAAGTATTAATTGTAACTGTGATACACATATTCACCTACTTTATTTTTCAGGGATTTTCAAGGAATAAGTGTAAAAATAAACTTAATAGAGATTGAAATACACTATGTCATTAATACCTGAATTTTAAATTTAATTCTACTTTTTTAAGAAATAGTAACAAAATTTGCTAAAATAATGTTAGTGCGATCAGTATTTAGTTTTTACAGAGCTAAATTATTCCCCTATTTAGAATCTATTAATTCATATTTTATGAAATTAATTAGTAGATATTGTTCTTAAAATCCTTGATATTGTGCTTTTTTCAACCCAACTGAAACCCATACTTTCAAAACCAGGTCTTAAGAAAGCTCGTAAAGCATCACAATTCTCAAAACGTTAATTCGAAAGA
>ERZ772928.182-NODE-182-length-30562-cov-5.841938_pt1 | contig 30562 bp, 41 predicted proteins | sample MGYA00511686_ERZ772928 | MGnify/ENA primary metagenome ERZ772928 (study PRJEB29015, sample SAMEA2738063) | human oral metagenome | biome: human oral; feature: human-associated habitat; material: saliva | place: China | collected 2219 ... | reverse complement strand
GGTAATATACACCCATCGAAGCAAAACACACTAACTCTAGGAGCTAAAAATGAAACACGTTGCCAACATCATGAGAATTAATGACTGGAACACAAACCAAGAAAGTACTGTAGGTCGAATCTTTGCACAAGGACGCGGCAAAGCCAGAAAACACCTGATTTTATGGTTGGACGGTGGGGAAGAAGAATATGGCGCCAACTACTACGATTCATGCGCTGCAGCGCGGGATGCCGATAAATGGAATTTCATCGAGCGCGTCTAAGTAAGAAACTTTACCCAAGCCGTTTCAAGCGAGGCGGCTTCAATAAAGAGTTTTACATCGTTCTTTAAAAATTTGAAAGCGTAGTAACCGCCCTTCAGGTAGGCAGAAGCCGATAGGAAGACATGGATAGGCATGGGGGAAGTCGAACAAACGGTTACAGGCAGGCGGGGAGCCGAAAAGACAACAACCCGCAGCGCAAACAGAGCCGCTTTGAAAGACAGGCGGCTTAATCAAGGGCTTGGGTGAGCTACCGCCAACGCGGAGGCACAAAGCCGACTACACACGGTAGGGCAACGGCACGCGGAAACGGTAAGCCCCGACCCCTTGATTAAGACAACAGCGCGAGGAAACGCAAAATGCTTGATTTAAGCGAACACATCAACAACAAAGCCCGATGGGTCAAAGGCGAATTTGACGACAAGGCGAAAGCAGGTTTTTCAGCTTCCCAGCTTTACAGAGACACCATCGAAACGATCGGATTTGTCGGCGGGAAGTTGGGAGCGGCAACGGGGAAGGTCATGTTTTATTACTTTCCCGACGGTACGAAACTGAAAATCACATCGTCCCCAATATCATGCGAGGTCATCGAATGAGCAACATCGGATATTCATCCCCCGATTGGGGCATGGCGGGCGAGGAAGCAGCCTACACGAGAGCGCAGGCAATCAGCGAGGCGAAGCAAGAAGCGTTTGCCGCGCTGGAAGACGACATCGAATATCTCGTCATGAAAACAGCGTTTAAATACCGCGAAGCTCTTAAAGGGTGCCAAGACGAAACCCCGCGCCAGTGGGAATACAGAATGAGCCTACGAGATGGAGCCGCGTGGATTAGCAACGAGATGATGGAAGTGATGGAGGAAGCCATAGAGGACGACCATTACTACACACGAATCGAAAATCTCGATTTTTACGCAGACCGATTTATCGAGCAGGAAAAGATTAACGCCGCCTGACGCGGCAAAGAATACCCATGAAGTGGATAGAGTAGGCAGACCGTTAGTCGTGAGTGGGAATGCCGGCGGTGGTTTTTGTTGAAAAGTTTTCCCACCGCCTCAAACCGCGACAATGCGCGGGCGACGATACCTTTAGTTGCCGCGGCGCAGGCTGAACGAAGAAACAGCCAAGCCCGCTGAGTCTAGTAAGGAAGATTCGGCGGGCAATCCCAAACATCATGAATCAGCGAGGAAACCATGAAATACACAGCAATCATCATCGCGTCAGCAGCCTTTGCATTTTGTGTGCAGGCATACGCGAAAGCGCAGGCATATATGGACTACACGACAGCGTCAGCAATCGGCGTGGACGCTATCGACCCATATGAAAATATCCGTGACGCGGTTGCCCGCCATGAAATGCAAGCAGCCGCGAAAGCGACACGGGAGCATGAAGCGGAAATAGCGCAAATGTACGAACAACTGAACGCCAGCGAAAGAATGCGCGGCGACGCGGAGGCGACGAAATGAACCATCGACCATACGGATTAGCTGGCAGCCTGTCGGCAAAAGTAAAAGGTTTTATGGGCTTACCGCGCAGCCTTAACGTAGTCATGCGAAAAGTCAAAGGCGGCTATCAGGTCGGAATCATGCCCGACGGCTACAACAAGGTTACGTTCCGACCCGATAAGGCAAAACGTGCGGCGTTGCAAGACGTGCAGGTTTTTAAAACCGAAAAGGCGGCGCAGGCTTATGTGGATAAGCTGCTGGCAGGGGCGTAAAGGAGGGGCGAGTTATGAGGATTCGTTGTTCTTCCATCGCCGACATCATCGGCAAGCCAAAAACCAAAGGCGAGACCATCACGGAGACCGCCAAATCCAAACTGATTGAGATGGCAAAGCGCGAACTGTTCGGCTTTGAACCTTTCGACGGCAACGCCTATACCGAAAAGGGCGACCTGATGGAAGAAACCGCCATCAAATACAGCGGACTGGTACGCGGAAAAGAGTATCGAAAGAACATCGAGCGGCGCGTCAATGACTGGCTGACGGGCGAATGTGATGTTTACGATTCAGACGCCCGCCTGATTGTTGACACGAAGTGTTCATGGGACATCGGGACACATCCATTTTTCCGCGATGAAGCCGAAAAGAAAGCCATCAAAGCAGGCTACGACTGGCAAATGCAAGGCTACATGTGGCTGTTTGATTGCGACCGCGCCGATATTGATTTTTGGCTATTGCCCACGCCCGAAGATTTGCTGAAACCGTGGGAAGACCGTGAGAAATACATCGACCTTGTGGAAGCCATCCCGATTGAAAAGCGCATAACGACCGTAACCGTCATGCGCGATGACGAAAAAATCGAACTAATCAAAGAGCGCGTAACAGCCTGCCAAGACTACTACGAAACGCTTTTAAACCAATTCAAACAAGGAATTTAAAAATGAGTATCGCCCAAAATCAAGCAGTAGCCCTAGCCAAACAGTTCAACATCCAAGGCGACCCGGAGGAGCTGGTTCAAACGCTAAAAGCGACTGCCTTTAGAAGCAATGCGACAGACGCGCAATTTAATGTCTTGATGATTGTAGCAAACCAATACGGTTTAAACCCATTCACAAAAGAGATTTACGCGTTTCCCGACAAAAACAACGGAATCACGCCTGTTGTCGGTGTGGACGGTTGGGCAAGAATCATCAACAGCCATCCACAATTTGACGGCATGGAGTTCACATCCGATGCGGAAAGTTGCACATGCAAAATTTACCGCAAAGACCGCAACCACCCAACAATCGTTACCGAGTATTTGGAAGAATGCAAACGCCCTACACAGCCGTGGAACAGTCATCCGCGCCGTATGCTTCGCCATAAGGCAATGATTCAAGCCGCGCGTTTGGCGTTTGGATTTGGCGGCATTTATGACGAGGACGAAGCGGAACGAATCGAAGCAGCGGAAGCCCCGAAAGAACAGAAGAAGAACCCTGAAATTGACAGTCTGATCGCAGATGGCGAAGCGGCCGCAAACAAAGGCATCGAAGAATATAAAAAATGGTTTTCCGAAATTGGCGCAACAGGCCGTCTGAAATTGGGAAGCGAGAATCACGAACGACTCAAGAAAATCGCTGAAAACACCATCGAAGCCGAAACCGTGGAAACGTCAAAACCAACACCGACCGAAGAACAGTTCGCGGCGTTGATTGAAGCAGTATCAACAGGCGTTAAAGAGGTTTCCGAAGTGCTGGAAGCATACGCGCTGACAGAAGAACAAGCAGCGGAAATCAACGCCCTGTAAGGAGCAGTAATGTTTGCCGTTTTCGGGGAAGTCCGCGCCGAAGAAGAAAAACGGCGCGAGCTTGTTTATGACAAAGAGGATTGCAAGTGGTACGAGGATACCCGCAAATGGAAGCGGTTGAGCAACGCCCGCTACCAAATCAGCCCTGAGTATTCGTCTATCGAGACCGCCGAAGAGTTTATCCAGCTATCGGCGGGTAATCCCGATATCCACATAGTCGGAATCAGGCAGGCGCAGGAAATAAACGGGCGAACCGTTTGGAAGCCTGTCAAAACAGTTTTGAAAGGAAGCAAAAATGAAAGGTAATGAATTTTTTAAAATTCTTGGGAAATTATCCAATCAAGAAGAGTATGTTGAGTTCACTAAACACTTAGTTACTTTATTTGAAGTGCTTGACGAACTTGATTGTGATGATGTCTTTGGGACAGAGGGCTGGAAACACGCCATTGGTTTAGATGATTAACAAAAGGGAAGCAAAAATGCTGAACAAAGTAATTTTAATCGGGCGGCTGGGCAAAGACCCTGAAGTCCGCTATATGCCGAACGGCGAGGCGGTTTGTAATTTCAGCGTCGCCACGAGCGAAAGCTGGAAAGACCAAAGCGGTCAGCGTCAAGAGAGAATTGAATGGCATAACATCACCATGTACCGCCGCCTTGCCGAAATCGCTGGGCAATACCTGAAGAAAGGTAGTCAGGTGTATTTGGAAGGCAAAATCCAAAGCCGTAAATATCAGGGCAAAGACGGCATCGAGCGCACGGCATACGACATCATCGTGAACGAAATGAAAATGCTGGGCGGTGGAAACAGTGAGCAACAGGCGCAAGCAGAAACGCCAACACCGCCGCGCCGTCAAGCAGCACCCGCTGCGCCCGTTGAATACATTGACGACGACGTCCCTTTTTGAGTTAAGGAGTAAAAATGACTGAATATGTTTTCAAAATTTCTACCAATGATGTAGGCGTTGTTTTTGAAACACCTGATATTAACCCAGAGCATGAAGATAATGTAAGAGAAGGAATTGCTTACTTATCGGCGGCATTAGTATCAATTTTTATTAACGATGTTTCAAAACATATCAAAGAAAATCAAAAAGATTTTATTTTTACTGCTCAAACCATGATTGATAACTCAGCCATCCTAAAAATGGGGGAGAAAAAATGACGCAAAAATTTAAATTCGGCGATTTGGTTCAACATGAAAACAAAGATTTTTACCCTGAAATCGGGGTAATTGTTGGAATGAACACAGAGCACAATGAAGCAAAGGTTCATTTTGAAGGATTCCACCATCCTGAATTTGTAAAAGCTAATGAATTAGTTGCTGTGGCACAACCCGAGACGCTGGAAATCATCCCACACCCTGACACCGTGCGCCTTGACTGGCTGTTAAAGAATGATTGCGCTTTAACAGAAAGGCTTTGCGACGAAGATGGCGATATTCACCCTACGCCCAATGCCGTTATTCAGAAGCAAGAAGACCATTTCGAAGTGTTGGCGGCTACAAGTAACAACATCCGAGAGGCGATAGATGTTGCTATGGAATACATAGACAGCAAACGATAACAACCACAGGCAGGCAGCCATCCGCTCAGTTAATTTAAAGAAAAATTCAAACCAATTTAACAAATGACAAAAGGAAAAATGCAATGACAGCACATAAACACGCAAACTTGATGCTGCAATACGCACAGGATGCAATGGAAACAGACAAACCGTGGGAGCGGTGGGAAGTTGAGGCACCAAACGAATGGAAAGGATGCGAAATATCCCCTTCTTGGAGCGAAGACCATAACTACCGCCGCAAGCCGCAAACAATCAAAGTTACCGTGAACGGCAAAGATATGGAGTTTCCAAAGCTGTTAACTACCAAAGTCATAGAAGGTGATTTTATTTACGTACTGGATAAGTCCAACCCAGCAGAAACACCGCCATTCCGCGTTATTCCATTACGCTTCCAATCGAATGATTTTTTGAGTTGTTGGTACTTGAAAAACGGACTAATGCATCACACCAAAGAAGCCGCCCAAGCCCACGCCGATGTGTTGAACGCCATCTGCAGGGGAGACATAGAATGACACCCGAAAGAATCGAACAAGAGCGCAAGGCGTTTGAGGAGTGGTACGCAAGCACTTATTTACCAACCCCGATGCACGGACGAACATTTAATAAATACCCAAGTGGCGTTTATTGCCTACAACACGCTCAATACGCATGGCAAGCACGTGCCGCACAATCCGAATGGATAAGCGTGGAGGACAAATACCCGGAAGACGGGCAGGAAGTAAATATTCTACTTAATACCGGAGAAGTAAGAATTGCCTTGCACGAACTAGGCACTCCAAGTGGTAGTTGTTTTACGAAGGGGCATTATTTCACGGGGGATATTTATCATATTGATGGTGCAGAATATAACTGCTCAATTTATGGAGATAATGTAACCCACTGGCAACCTCTCCCAGAACCACCTGAAGAGATAGGCAAATGATGGCAGCCAAACGCCCAAGCCGTTGAGAGGACGACACTTAAAAGCGAGGAAACAAAATGCAAACAGTAGCAACAAGACCGACGGCAAAACAGATGCTTGCCGCCAAGAAAGCAGCAAAGAAATTGACCCAAGAAGAACGCGCCCTGAAACGCGCAGGCGCAGTCAAAAACGTTGACCGAAACCGCCTATCGACATTATCGAAAGCGCAAAAAGATAACATCGCCGAGATGTTATCAGGCGTGAAAGTATCCGCAGACGAAGCGGTAACGTGTAGCGTCAAAATGTGGATGTCGTTGCAAGATATGCGCTATGCCTACAATCAGGAGTTAATCAACTTCGCGGAGCATATCATTAAGCAGGTTCAGCGGCTTGGTCTGTACTGCAACACAGACGACCCAGCGAACGAGAAAAGCGTGGAGTTTGCTTGCCGTGAAGCGTTGCAAGCAGTCGCGCAATGGACTAAGGATTTTGACGACCTAAGCCCTAATCAGCGTCAACTGGTATTGCACCCGCTGTCTAATCTGTTTGCCGCGTATGAAGAGTTTTTGAAAGACGCGCCGGTTCGTTTAATCGCCGAAGTGTCCACATACTCAATCGCCGTCAGCGTTACCAAGAAAGCCATGACGTTTTTAGAGCTTGATGGAGGAATCATTTCAGCGGTTGATAAGGTCGTCAACGGCAGCGATTCCCGCGCGGAAGCTCGCCGCCTGAAAATGCCCTATGCCGAATTTACCGACCGAATCTTACACGCCACAAACCTGCTTTACGATGTGGGGATTCAGGCAGATTCAGCACTTTCAGAAATGTACGGCAAGCCATTAAACCCAATCCGCCCGCAACGCATCGGCGACGTGCGGCAACCGATGATGAAAATGCTTGTCGCTAATAAGGGCGGCGCGCTAGTTCAGGCTGTCAAGGATTCGGAAAACATCATACGACATTGCGACAGCGGCACCGGCTTCAGTTGTTTCAACTGGACTAAGCATTTCAAACGCGCCGCAAACCTGATTGGACTTATGCGACAGGAAGCAGCAGCATGAAAGAGCTAACATATGGCAGCGTTTGCAGTGGAATTGAAGCGGTATCCGTTGCGTGGAGCGGGCTGAATCTGAAGCCGATATGGTTTTCTGAAATCGAACCTTTCCCGTGTGCCGTGTTGGCGCACCATTACCCAAGCGTCCCTAACTATGGCGACATGACGACGTTACCGGATCGGATTTTATCAGGCGAAATTGAAGCACCTGATATTTTGGTCGGCGGGACACCTTGCCAGGCTTTTTCGGTTGCCGGCTTAAGAAACAGCCTAAATGACGAACGCGGAAACCTGACGCTTGTTTTTGTAAGGATTTTAAATGCAATTAACACTATTCGAAGAAGCTACGGACTGCCCGACGCAGTTGTACTGTGGGAAAACGTCCCCGGCGTTTTATCAACACGAGACAACGCCTTCGGATGTTTTTTGGCAGCTTTGCTTGGCGAATCCAAAGAGCTTGTCCCAACAGGGGGAAGGTGGACGGGTGCAGGTATTGTGCGTTCGAACGAATGCGAAATCGCATGGCGAATCTTGGATGCCCAATATTTCGGAGTTCCCCAACGTCGTCGAAGAGTGTTTCTTGTCGCAGGTAATCGAAACAGACGTGTCGCCCAAATACTATTTGAGCAACCGGGCGAAAGCAGGAATCTTGGACAGGGCAGGAAAAAGAGGGAAGAATCTTCCGCCTTTATTGAAAGCAGCTTTGGAACATATCGAGAATCCGATATCGGTGGCACAGTAAAAAGAACAGGAGGCGCGCTGTCTGGTGGTAGTGAAACTTTATTAGTTTCAAAAATTGGAGCAACGTTAAGCACTGGGTTTGGCGGCTGCGGCGTAGATTCAGACCAAATTTGTAACGGCAATTGCGTTATAAATTATCCAAAAGTACGAAAACTAACCCCCGTCGAGTGCGAAAGGTTACAAGGTTTCCCCGACAACTACACCCTGATTCCGTGGCGAAACAAGCCAGCCGAGCAATGCCCAGACACGCCGCGATACATGGCAATCGGCAACAGTATGGCGGTTCCGGTCATGCGGTGGATTGGGGAAAGGGTGTGCCGAATATGAAAGACATAATTGCCGCAATCCTGATAGCCGTAGTCGTCATGGCTATCGAGCTATCAGGAATCCCGAAAGGGGCGGTACAAGTAAACGAATATACGAAAGGGCAGATGAAGTGACAATTTCGCACGAGTTGCGCCAGCTATCAATGGCGATAGATTACCTCAACAGAAAACGGGGCGAACTTTTAGACGACCTGAAAGCGTACCCTGAAAAACACGGCTGCCCATACCGCATCGGGCAGGAATTTAAAACACAGGACGGCGCAGTTTACAAGGTCGAGGCAATCAACGTCTTAACCTATCCAAGCGTGGACGGTTTATGCGCCTACTATCAGGCGCAGGCGGTAAACCAAAACAAACCGCATGACCACAAAGAATACACCGTACAAATAGGAGCTTAAAAATGAACATTGAAAAAATCATTAATTGGTTCAAGGCAGCAAAACCAAATCCGACAGAAAAAGATAAGACGACCCAAATTGGAGCAAATCTTGAAGCAGTTTCAGAAATGCTGCAGGCGGTGTCTTGCGATACGCCACCAGTATCACAGGCTTCGCAAGATTTTTATGCTTATCCTTCCATTGATAGGGATATTGACGGTAGCGTTATAACCCTCTGCGAAAACTGGGAAATCGACCTGCTGAATTCCCTTTGCGACCAAATCGTCACGGCAATCGGCGTGGGCTATATGATGGGCTTTGACATGGCTGGGGCATTGCAAGAAGTCAATTTATCAAACTGGAGTAAGTTTGATGAAAACGGTAATCCGATTTTCAATGAGAACGGGAAAATCGTAAAAGGCGAAAATTACTTTAAGCCCGACCTTGCGAAGTTTGTACGGGGCGACAATGCGCCGGCGGCTGAATAACTACCAATCCGACAGGCGGCGAAATGCCGCCTTAGAAAAATCAGAAAGGATAGAAAATGAAATTACTCAAGATGAAAGAGGTTGTTGAAAAAACAGGTTGCGGCAAGACAAAAATTTATGCCATGATTAAGGATGGTAAATTCCCTCGACCGTGTAAAATTGGCAATGCCTCACGTTGGCGTGAAGACCATTTGGACGACTGGATAAAAGCACAAGTCCAAGCCTAGCGAAAACAAAAGAGGGTATGAATACGGGTATAAATCAATCTGATTTGACAAAAATCTTTAATTTTCAAAAAGATAATATAAAAATGCTTTTGTTCATTGATAACTGTTATTCTCGTCCGTAACGGTTCGATTTAGTTCATATCATTTTGATAAGCCTGTGTTTATTGCCGTTTTCTGTTCGTTTTCGTTCGCGCTAGTGCGTGGCAATCCTTGAAAAAAGAGGGTATGATTTTGGGTATCAACTCATTCATACCCTCTTTTTTATGCTCAACGATACCCAAATCCGCAAGGCGAAACCAGCCGAGAAGCCTTATAAATTAACCGATTCCAACGGCTTGTACATCGTAATAAATCCGAACGGCTCAAAGCTATGGCGTTATCGCTTCAGGCTTGACGGTAAAGAGTCCGTTTTTGCTATTGGAGCATATCCTGATATATCGCTGGCTGAAGCGCGTGAGAAACGCAAGGAAGCGCGGTTACTTGTTCAGCAGGGGATTAACCCAGCCAAAGACCGAGCCGAGAAAAAACGGCAAAACGCGCGCCAAAACAGAAACACGTTTGAAGCCATCGCCGAAGAGTACCTGGCATCCAAGACAATCAGCGATGGCGGCATTAAAGCCATACATCGTATGCTTAAAAAATACGCCTATCCCATTATCGGGGATACACCAATAACTAAAGTAACACCGCGTCAGATTATGGAGTGCCTCGACGTTTGCAAAGACAAAGGCGTTATCGTGTCAGGGATATACACACGCCAACACATGAGCGCAGTATTTTTATACGCGATCCGAACAATGCGGGCGACAAATGACCCGACGTTAGCGTTTGCCGGTTATCTCAAACGCCCCGAAATAACCCACGCCAAAGCCATGACCGCCGAACAAATCAAGGCATTTAAAACAAGCCTTGCAAACTATAATGGCTCGTTTGTCGTCAAAAAAGCCGCGCAGTTATTGCTATACACAGCAGTACGCACGATTGAGGCAAGGCGGGCTGAATGGGCTGATATTGACCTTTCCGCCGCAATTTGGCGCATCCCTGCAAACAAGATGAAAAAGTCGAGAATGCACGTCGTGCCGTTATCGTCTCAAGTCGTCGAGTTACTCGAAGAGTTACACACGATGACGGGTAACGGGCGGCTACTATTCCCAAACAGCAAACGACCAGACGATATGCTGTCAGCCACAACCATTAATAGAGCATTGGAGTATATGGGGCTGACAATTTCAGGGCATGATTTCAGGGCGACACTTGCAACCAACCTGTCAGAGATGGGATATGAGCATGAGTACATCAAGGCACAGCTTGCCCACGCCAAAGACAATCAGACCGACGCGGCATATTTTCACGCCAAATTCATCAATCAACGCCGCCAAATGCTGCAAGACTGGGCGGATTTTGTAGATAACCTATAAATAAATTATCATACAAATCATAAAGTTATGGATTTTATACAAAACAATCAAAAAACCTCTTGCATTACCGACAATATGGCGGTAATATACACACATCGGCAAACAACACAGACCGCCGAAAACATAATTAACCAACTGACCACCATCGGGCGGATAGGAGCAAAAAAAATGAAAACAAATCTCTTGAAAAACATGACCCGCGAAGCACGCGAAGTTCTTTTTTCCAAATTAAACCCTGAAAATGACTACATTTGCCAAGCTTTAAAAAAAGCCCAAGACGAATTTAACGAAAAACTTAACCAAGCCGCCCAATCTCACGGATTCTTTGGACGCGCGATGATTGACGAAAAATCTGTTTTAGGTGCGAATGACTTTTTCAAATACCAACGCATCGGCAAAATTCTGGCCAACCGCGAAGAGATGCTTTCAAAAAGAAAAAACCTTATTTTAAATTTCTTGGGCTTTTTTAATTAATTTTCAATACTGCCGCCTTCGGGCGGCGGAAAGGTCAAAAATGAAATTCTTAACAAATGTTATCAAAACGGAAAAAGTCGAAGTAAAACGCCAATATGAAACTGTTACCCGATTCAACCGAATCAACACGGGCGAAAAAAAGAAGTAGAATTTAAACCCGAACAGAATCTATTAATTGTAGATGGCGAAGAGTTTAAAGTTTGCGAAGTTTTAGCGAAATCAATCACAATCGGGAATGAAGACGTTAAAACTGCTGAAATCATGACATACAAAAACGGGGAGCAACATTTATTCTATTCGCTTGACGTGCCTGCATTTTGGGATATGTTCGATAATTTAAATTGGGGGAAAAGTTTTCGGTGGTTATATCGCTAAGTAAATAAAACTAAAAGCCGCCTGATTTAATCAAGCGGCTTTTTTTATAGGAGGCATTATGGCAAAAAACCGAACAAGCATCACCGAGCGGCTTAAAAAGAACCAGAAACGAGAGATGCGCCGCAACATGGCGCACGAGTGGGCGGACAAATGGGAGCAAGATTATTTAAGCCTACTCTCTCAAATCAAGCAGGCGATTGGAAAAAATGAAGAGGACGAGTTGGCTTTTTTATTTGCCGATTTGCGCGCGCTGCAACAGCCAAAATTTGACGCCCTACATAGAGTCATTGACGAATTGATAGACCCAACAAGGGAGCTTATATGATTACGAATTTTGAGCTTGGCTACACGCCAAACAACTTAAAGGCATTGCGCCAAAAATACGGCCTAACGCAACAGGCTACCGCCGACCTATTAAATGTAAACATATCAGCACTCCAGCGGTGGGAGACTGATGTTAGACAAAAGAGCCATCGCGATATGCCTCACACCAAATGGCTGAAATTGTTGGAATATTTGAAGAATAAATGAGAAAAAGGCCGTCTGAATTTCAGACGGCCTCTTTTTTTATTTGAATGTATCAGACAACGCCTTATGTCGCGCCTTGCAGTCATTGTACAAGCCGATGACTTGCAACGACCACGGCAGCACATCCGCGCCTGTACCGCCCTGCAATTTAGGCAGTTTCGGGCATGGTTGCACCAAATCGGCAGGCGGTTTAGTCGCCGTCGGTAATGGCGGCATTGATGACTGACACGCCGTCAGAATCGACACAGACGTTACGATATACAACACGTTCAATAAGTTTCGGCACTTGTACATAGCGCACCCTTTCTTTCTCTTCCCGCACCGCCTTGCCGGTTTGATACATGGCAGACGATTCACGGTCTTCTTCAGCTTTTTTGATAGCGGCGTCTTTCAGACGACCTGAAATTTCAACGGCCATTTCATCGCGCCCTCGCCGATATTCCGCTTTGCGGTCAGCTTGCCAAGCACCGATGCAGATTGCGATCACGACTAAAGCCGCAATCAATTTCCAATTTCTGAGCAACGTTTGAGCCATAATTCAAGCATATCCTTATAAGTTTTAATCTCACGTTCAGCAAACTCAAAAGCCGCTAGGTCTGCGTTTTCGCTCGCCTCTCGGCTTTTGGTTTGCCATTCCGCGATTTTCCGATTTGCAAAATCAACGGGGTTCATACATAGCCTTTAGACGTGCAGACCAGGCAAATAGACAGTCTTGCCGCCTTTTTTGGTTGCTGTCATGATTTGGTTACGCATAGGGCTGTTGCGTCGGAAACCGACATGAACCCATGCACCATCCCCACGTTCCGGGAACTCAAGAATCAACTGGTCGAACGTGATTTTTCCTTCGTCACGCATTTTGATGATTTCTTTCGCAAACGCCAAAGAAGTCAAACCGATGGCATCGCAGTCAGCAGCCAAGCCGAAACGGTGGGCAGAGGTAGGCGAACCGCCGACCGCCTTGTTCACACGCTCGCTGCGAAAGCAGGAAGTTACGACAATTCCGCGTCCAACATAGGCGCGGATTTTTTCAAGCTGCTCCGCCGTGTATTGGATATTGCCCATTTCAGCGGCAGACGGTACGTTTGGAATACCTAAGCGACGCGCAGTCTCGCTTCGCGTCAGTTCTTTTAGGCTAAAGTGTTCAGTGATTTGCATTTCTTATCTCCAAATAAAAAGGTCGTCCTTTCAGACGACCTGTTGTTTAACTAATCTTTATCGACGAATTTACCCGCCGTTTTCTTGGCCCATTTAGTCATGATGCCAGGGGCTAGGCTTTTGACGGTATCCATTGCATGACCTGTCAGGATGCCGACAAACGCGCCGGCAACCGCACAAGTCCAAACTTGATTTACCATCAAAAACCGTTCTGCTACTGCCGCCGCTGCAACCGCCGAAATCAAGGCTTCAAACAGGCTTGATACTGGTGCGTCATGGTCTTTCATGCTCGACCACACGCTACCGACGATGCCGCCCCCTATGGCGAACAGATAGCCGAATTGAAAAAAATCTTGCATTATTCCCCCTTCTGTTTCCGTTTGAATTTATCCTCCGAAAACAAGAATTTAAGTGAGTTGTTGCCAGCGAGTAAGCAAAGGAACGCCAAAACGGGCGGAATAACCATGCCTGTGTGTGCAGGCGGATAGGCAGCCCAAAACGCATATGCGGTCAGATACCAGATAAAGGCTGATATCAACAGCATATAGCCCGACAGAACTTCCCCTTTGAATGTCTGCCAGTACATCGCCGCCAGTTGCAGCAAACCGACGCCGCCAAATACCAGTATCAGCGTCAGTTCCGAAATGTCTTTGAACTTGTAATAGATAGGCCAGTTGTAGATGTCGTTCGGCGAGAACGCGAAGACCAGCGCATAACCAATCATCGAACACCCGCTGACAAACTCAACCGCCCGCGTCCCCGTACCGAACAACCAACGCTGAAACCGCACAGGGAGAAACCGAAGTTCAAAGGCATATTTAAGCCATTGAATAGACTTGCTCATTAAAGACCTCCATAAAAAAAGGCCGCCTTTTCAGACGACCTGAACACTTACACCAATTTGAAATCACGATTCATCTGTTTCAGCAGCTTCGCTATGTCCTTTTTATGGACAAAGTCGCCGCCAGTTGTGTTGATAATAATCGTGCTGTTATCGCCGCCCGACTGACCCGCCATCTCACGGATTGTCTGTGCGTGTTCCGCAGGCAAGACCATCTCGTTTTCGTGCAGTTGCGTCAGCGGGTTGATGCCTGCCGGAATATCCCAGCCGCCTGCTGCCGATGGGATCCGCGTTGTGGTCGTGGTTGTTGAAGAGCTGCCACCACCGCCCATCAATCCCATCACTGCCGCCATCATTGCCGCCATTGCTGCGACGGCGAGAATAGGGCCGACATACGGGATAGATGCTTGAGAAGCCGCCGCACCTGATGCCGCTTGAACAGCGTTACTACCGACGACCGCCGTCGTTTCCGTCGCTTTGGTTGCCGCAGTCTTGGCCGCAGCCGCTGTTTCCAACGTCTCTTTGGTTCCGAAAATCATTTTATAAATCGCCGATTCCTGAACCATGCGCTGCAACATACCTGCAATCGGCTTTCTAACCATTTCCTGAATAAAGGTTTGCCCCATACTCTTGAAAAAGTTATTCATCGCCGTTCGGAAATTCTGCGTCTTCGACAGCATGGCAGAAAAAGCCTGCCCCATCTGTTGCTGTGCTTCTTCCCAAACGTTCTTCCCGCCGTCTTGCAGCATTTCCATAACGTTGGGCGCGTCTTTCCGGCGTTGGTTTTCGCGCTTGCCCTGATTCTTGGTTTGCTCGCGTTCGTGACCTTGCCCAAGCTCCGCCATCTGCTGTTTCAGCTTGTCTATGGCTGATTGGCTGTATGTCGGGTCTTGTTCGGCAAGTGCGATCCGTTCTTGCAATGCGTCATAGGCGATTTGGTAACGGCGGTTTTCAAACTCGATTTCCAAGTCCAGGCGTTCGAGTTGCGAAATGCGCCCAGCGGCTAGAGCTTGGTCTGCCGCGTCCTTTTCCATGTCCAGCTTGTGCTTATCCAGCTTTTCCCATGCCGCCACCTGATTGATTTTGGCTTCGGTCGATTGCTTGGATAATTGGTCCTCAAGGGTCAGGATTTTTTCACGCAGTTTCAAGCCTGTTTTACTGCCTGCGTCGACTGTTGCCAGTTTCGCGCGCCAGTAAGCGGCTTCACGCGCTAAATCCCATTCTTGATGATTCAGCGTATCGCGTTGCATTTCACGGTGTGCCAGCTTTTGGGCTTTGATTTCTTCTTCCCATGCCTGCATCGGGTCTTTGGCTGCGCCGGCATGACCGCCGCCGCTTCTACCTTTACGCCCGCCGCCTTTGCGACCGCTCCCGCCGCCGCCACCACCGCCACCACCACCCGACGGGACGCGTGATTTAGGTATGCCACCACCGCCGCCACCGCCGCGCATGGCTTTTTGCTCGTGAATCAGAGCAGCGCGGGCTTTGATGTTGTCAATCGCATTTCCGACGCGGTCTTTTGACATGCTGTCAGAGATTCGACCGCCAAGCCCACCGTCTTCCATGCGCCCAATCTGAACATTATTCAGCTTATCAATGCCTGACACACCGACCATAGACGCGGCTTTGTTGGCATAGTCAATCATGCTGTTAATCATGCCGACCGCTCGGTTTACCATCCACTCAATCGCGGAGATAAACACGTTACCGATAGCCTTACCGAGATTGGCGAAGAATTGCGGCATATTGTTGGCGGCTTCTTTAATCAGCATCCAGCCGGTTGCGAACGTGTTGATATAGGCGTTGACATATGCACCAACAACCGTTGCAATCGCCGACATGACGCGGCTGAACAACGTCGACCAGCCGCCGACATTTTCATTCAACCAGTCCGTCACACCGCCAAACCAAGCCTTAATCTCTTCAATCGCCGCGCCGATGGTTTCCGTGATTGCCTGCCAAACCGCCTGAATTACATCAAGCAGATTCGACCAGCCCCCGCCGAAAATGTCGATTTGGTCGCCGAATTGGGCAATCAAGCCGATGACCGCGCCGATGGCGACCGCAATTAATCCGAATGGGTTTGCAAGCATGGCAACATTTAAGCCGATGACCTGCGCCGTCGCAGCGGTAACAGCAACCGCAAATCCCGCCATGATGGGGACAACTAAATTCAGGTTATCCGCAATCATTTTGATGATTGACGCAATGCCCGACATTGCGCCGCTGTCGTTCAGTAGTCTAGAAATCATGCTTTGCCAGTTGTTTTGGAAAACCGTCAAAGCCTGACCCATCGTCATGGGCATTTTTGCCGCCTGCTCGCCGAATTTTTCCGACGCGCCCGATATAGCTTTAAACAGCACATCCGCCGTCAGTTCGCCCTCGCTGCCCAGCTTTTTGATTTCCGCGCGGGATTTGCCCATATACTCCGCAATAGTATCAAGCAGGATAGGGGCGGCTTCGGCAATAGATTTAAATTCATCGCCTTGCAGTACCCCGCTGCCTAACGCTTGCGATAACTGCAAAAGTGCGGCGGCTTGCTGTTCCGCCTGAACGCCGCCAATCGTCATGGCGTTGTTTGTCGCTTCGGTAAACGTCAATATTTCCTGTTGCGTGTAGCCGTAGTCTTTCAAGGCACGGCTTGTCGAAACGTACAGGCTTGACGTTGATTCAAGCGATGCGCGGGTATTGTTTGCCACGTCCAAAAGCTGACGCTGTACGGCTAAATACTCCGTTTCAGACGACGTGACTTGTCGGACTTGGCTGTTTATCGACTGCATGGCATCGGCAGTATCAAGCAGGGATTTGGCAAATGACAGCGTTGCAAAACCGGCTAAAACCGTTCCGATTTTCCCCAGTCCACCTGCCGCTTCAGCCGCCTTGTCTCCAGTCTTGGAAAGTTCGGCGTTCAGTTCCCTGACTTTTTCCTTGCCGTCGCTGACACCGCCGACAAAATCGGACATATCGACATCAAACGCCCGTTCCATCGATTTCTGCATTTCGGAAAAGCTGCGTGTCAATTGTGACCGCACCTGCCCGATAGCGTTTTCAATCTGCTTGGAAGCATTCGACGCCGCGCTTGCTGCCTGATTAAAACCCGCAGCCGTGCCGTTTTCGACGGTTATCTTGATTTTTGTTTCTAAATCGCTCATACGACCGCCCATAAAAAAAGCCCGTGAATCATCACGGGCGTGTTTTCAAATTTAGATTAGGCTTCAATCAATTCGGAACCTGAAAATATGCTTTGGTCGTTTCCCTGTTCGACAGCTTTCTGATACATCCAAGCGCGTGAAACTTCCTCGCCCTCCGGTAAGCCGTTGACGGAAACGGTATGCGAACAAAGCGGGTTTCGCCCTGCCTCATACGCCTTTTTAGACACATAGCCGTTTAGGGTTGCGCTTGCGGCGTGTGATTTGTAGTCAATGCTGACATACTCAATCACATGGTAGCTTGCGGTCGCCCCTGTGCTTTCGTCTTCGATTTCGTGTGAAATTGCAATAATTTGTTTCATAATAAACTCCTATAATGTTAACCCATAGCCACAAGGACATATGGCGTGCTTTCAAGTTCTACTGGTCGTCTATATGTGGTTTCGTGGTCTATCTCGATTACAATATTCGCAACATCATCAGGGGAAATGACTGATAGATACGGGATGCTGTAAAACAAGCCTCGATAATACTCATGCTTATCTCCGTCAACATTCGAAAACACAGACCAACACTCTTTATTAATGGCGACATATCCATTAATTTTAATCACTACCCAATAACTTGATTTACTGTTAGGCGTTGTGAAAGATAAGTTTTGAAACGATAGAATAATATTCTTTTTGCTTTTATTGTGGTAACGCAAAAAGTATCGCCCCACCCCCGTCTTCTGAAACGGCAGGAACTTCAAAACATCTCCTTCGATTTTATCCGCATAAATCGTTCCCTCAAAACGCCCGTTTTTTGCATATAAATCGCCATCCCTCGAAACAGTAAAAGCACCGTTACCGATATTGATGTTGCCCGCGTTTATATCGCCCAAATCACTACTTACAGCAGATAAGGTTCTAACTGCTAGCTTGTCAGACGTGATTGAACCTGCTTTAAGTTTATCGGCTGTAACAGCGTTTGCCGCCAGCTTTTCAGCCGTGATACTACCCGCCGCCATCTCACGCGCGGTTACGCTTCCAGCGGTCAGGCGGTTTGCGTTCAGCGTGTTTGCCGTGATTTTATCGCCGTGAATATCCCCGGCGTTCAACCTATCAACAATCGCCTTACCGTTTACCACCAGTTCGCCATTCACGCCGACGCGGTTTTGCCGTGTATCTACCGTAAACGGGAAGATATCGGCTTTACCGGTCGCACCGACGCCGAAGCGGTCGGCGTTCACGATGAACTTGCTTTCAGGCGTTCCGTTTTTCGGCGTGGTTGCCAAGCCGTAGCCTGCTACCTTGCCGTTAACATCGACCTTGACCGTGTATTGCGCCTCCAAGCCGTTGATACTGCGTGAATGGGCTTGTACCGTCGCTTTGTTGCCGTCGGCGGTTGACTGTACCGTCGTGATACGTTCGCCAAGCGATTTGATGTCACCTGTTGCTTTGGTTAAGGTCGTCTGAACTACCTGAACCGTGCTGCGGATTTCCTGCAAGCCATCGTTGTCCTCAGGGGCGGGCGTCCAATCGGTTGCCACCGTTCCGCGCTCCAGCTTCACATTGGAAACCTTGATGGATTCCGATGTTTGGTATCGTGCCTGAACGATGATGTTACGCAGTGCCTTAACCTCTTTTGCGACCGTGTGTTTGGCAACAAGCCGCTGCTTCAGCGTTTTGGTCGTGCCGTTTATCGCCTCTTCGTACCATGCAGCAAAATAACCGATTGAGTTGTCGGCATAGGTAACGGAAAATTCCGCGCCGATTCGTGGGTATGGTTTACCGTATGGCGATGTAGCGTTTGTCAGTTCGATATCGCACGAAATAATCAGATTGTCGCCTTGCTTCAGTTCCAAAGCAGACGAAACGTCAATCGTGACGTTTTTGGTCTGATTATTCCCGCTCACGGTCAGCACTTTGCCGGGCGTTCCTGTCGATAGGGCGTAGTTGCGCCCACCGACCGAAACACCGTCAATCTTCGCGGTCAGTGTTTGGATTTCTGAAGCCCTTGCACTGTCTTTCTGATTAACGGTTTCGCGCAATGCCGTGATACTGCCTTCAGCATTACCGACCCGCGTTTTCAAAGCCTCTGTCGCGGCGGTTTGGGCGTTGATGGCTGTAACCCGCGCCTGCGTTTCGCGCGTGATGTTACCCTCAGCCGCAGATACACGACCCGCCAACGTTTCACGCGCCGCAGCTTCTACCCTGTCGCCGTCTGCCCGTGCTTTCTTTTCAGCCTCCAAGCCTGCGGCGGTCGTGCCTTGTGCTGCCGTAACCGTCCTGATTTGCTGCGCCTGTTCGTTATTCACTCGCTCGACAGCCGTTATCTTGTTTCCAAGTTCGCCGGCTTTTGTAGTCAGGTCGTCTGCGGCTTTCTTCGCTGCGGCTTTCGCGTCTTCTGCCGTGCGGGCAACCGCCGCCCGTGCCTGTGCTTCGGCTGCGATTCGTGCGTTTATACTTCCCGCGCCGTTGCCGTCTATCAGGGCAAGCTTGTCACGCAGAGCCTTATTCAGATTGCTCTCTGACAGGTCGGTCGTTGACACGTCGTAAACGGTAAACGATACGCTATTGCTGATTTTCAGGGCGTCTTTGCCGAAGCTGTCATAGCCTGCGGCGCGGACGTGGTATGTCTTTCCTTTCTCAAGCGGGTTGCCGTTACATTTTGCGATGGTTACAAACGTTTCCGCGCCGTCATAGACTTTGTTTGCGTCTATGGTCGGTACGGCTGCGTTCTCAGAAACCCAAACGATAATCCCTGCGAAATCCTCCTCAGCAGGTTTTTGGCAGGTAAAAAACGCCTGTTTCAAACCGCTGTCAACGGAAATGCCTTGCAATGCTTGCAGTTGCGGATTTTGCGCCGCGATTTGCGCCCAGTTGCCTGTTTTACCGGTAACCGCTCGACCGCGAACCTTGAAAACAACATCACGCACCTGCCCGCCGTCGGCTTTCATGTCCGCCTGAGTGTAGGTGTAGCTGTTGTCCACAATACCGCTGACTGAACGCAAACGGCGTTGGCTGTTGCCTGCGTAGATTTCCACGTCGTAGGTATCTGCGCCATCCAACTTATCCCAAGCGATGACAGCTTCTTTGCCGTATGCCCACGAAGACGACAGACGCAGATTTTGAATCTGCCCCAGCGGTGCGCCCTTGATGGTGTAGGAATACGAGGGGACAGACGCCAAATCCTGAATGCCGCCGCTGAAAACGTTGTACGAAACCAGTTTGACCCAAACCGTGCGACCAATCCAGTTACGCGGAACGGTGTATCTGAACAACGTATCATCAATGCGCGCAAACTGGCTGCCTGCTGCATGACTGTCAATAGCAGAGCCATACGCGCCGCGTGTCAGGTTGCCCAGCGTGTAACGCCCCACGCCTTTTAATTCTGCGTTTGCGTATGCCAAAAACTCGCCGTCAACGTAGCACAATGTCAGCAAATCGCGGCTGTCCTGTTCTGTACCGCCTGTCATTTGACCTGCGGATATTTCAACACTCAGGGTGTTGGTACGGTCGAAAACTGCACCATTCGGCAAAGCAGCGGTCAGCGAGCCGAAACGCGCTTTGTGATTGACTGCGCCGACGCGCGTGTAGCTGTCGCCGTCGGTTGACACCCACACTTCAGCACCGCCCCACATATCGCCGCCCGCCGTCGCCATCCAAATCTGCGGTTCTCCGCCTGTCAGTTGCAACGGGGCTTCAAAAATAACGGGCGCATGGGCGTTACCCGGCGACACGTTGTAGTCTGCCGAATAGCCCAAAGACGGCTGCGTCGGGTATTCTGACGTTGTGTAAACGCCGACAGGGTAGTCTTCAGCCTTGACGGATAAAACACCTTCTTCGTCTTCTTCGATTTCCGTGATACGGACGGGGGTTTTATTCAAGCCAAGCCCTGCGTCTGTCAGGGTTACAATGTCCATCGGTTCAAGCAGGCAGTATTTCCAACCTAGCTTAAACTCATATTCGTTGCGGACGTACAGGGCGCGTTGCAAGAGTTGCTGGGCTACTTTTTGCGCTACCTTGCCGTTACAGATGCCGTGCATTTTGACGGCTTCTTTCGGGCGCAATCCATACTGCTCGATATTCGCTTGGTCTTTCACTTCAGCGATGGCGACGTTGTAGTCATTATCGCGGTCGAGATACTCGACTTGGATTTGATTAAATGCGTCAGCATTGGTTTTGCGCTCAACGTTTACAGGGTCTTCCGCGCCCGAAACGATAAAGTCGTCATCGGTCAGGTCGTAGATAGCTTTGTTGTCGGCAACATATGCCGCGCCGTTGCCTGAATAATTACCGTCGCCGTAGGGGACGATTTTCAGACGACCTTGCGAGAACACCGCCGCGCTGTTGGTCTGCTCCAGCAGTTCGGAAATGTTCCGTTGCGCCTCGCCCTGTTCTGTGTAGGCGGGGCTTAGAAAAATACCGACCGCGCGGCAATAATTGCTGTATCGGTCGGTATCGCCAATACTGTCAACGGGGAATCCGCAGCCGTAGCGTTGGTTTGTCAACAGGTCTCGGATAATATCGCGCGGGTTTGCGTCGGGAATGTTGCCGGAGTAGCCCAGTTTCCCGATGACCTCGAAATTGTGTTGGTAGATTTGCGCGGATTTCGTCAGTTCGTAATTTGGGCTGCACAGGTAGGCGGTACCGGAATAGTTCAAGGCTTGGTTTTGGTGCTTTGCCTGCGCCAAATGCGTCCATAATGGCTGCTCGTCGCCGCCGCGCATAAGCGTCAGGCGCAACTGTGCCAGCGAGTCGAATTTTTCCTTGTCGCGCCAAATACGACCGACGCCTTGAATTTCGCCTTCGCACAAAGCAAGCATGACGGCGGCTTCGTAGGTGTAAGCAATATCGACTTGCTTCACGCCGCCGCCGCCTTTGCCGCCTTGCCGTGTTGTGGTTTTGTTTTCTATGGTAACAAAGTCGCCATACCAAATCAGATTCCCGGCTACACGGGTTCTGCCGTAGATGACAGGCAGGGTCAGCCCCTGTGACGACTGTTGCACCTGTAACGATAAAATCCGCTCTTCCGCTGACGTGATGGTTGACGACTTACCGCCCATAGAACACCCCTAAAAATTAATCTACTAAATGCGCTTCGTACCACAAACCAAACAAAGCCCCTGCGTAGTTGGTGGCGATATCGAAACCTGTTTCTGTTGCGTTGCCCTGATATGAAATTCTCGCTTGTGCGGTCACCAAATCCAAAGTGACTTTGACAAACGGCTTTTTGCTAAACGGCTTTTTGAATTTTACCGTCATAAATTCATTGTTTGCGGGATTGGTAATAAAGTCCGCCCGCGCGATATACGCCGCCTGATACTCTTTGCGGGTGTCGGCAATTTCATCGATACGCGCTACGGCGGCGGCAAGTTGTTTTCGCAAGTCGCTGTCGTCGTATGTTGCACCACCGCCCTTAGGCAGGTTGGAAAGTTGTTTCTTGACGGCTTCCAGTTCTTTTTTGATTTCGGCGTCGTCATACGGTGCGCCGCTCGGCAAGGCCGCCACCGCCTGCCTGATTCGTGCCAATTCCTGTTTGATTGCCGTGTCGTCATAACTGCCGCCGCCACTACCGCCACTGCGGCCACCGCCCAGCCCGTAGGCTGATACTTCAATGTTCATTCAGTACCTCCAACGTAAAAAATTTCACTTCGCGCCCGTCAAGTTCGGGCTGATTGATGTCGTCCAAAACCACGCCGCGCCCGATGTAGCTGTGAATAATTTTGCCGTCGCCCACCAAGATGGCGGAATGGCTGAACGTTCGCCCAAACTTCCACATAGCGATGTCGCCGGGCTTCGGATCGTCCGTTTCCTTGCAAAACTTGGCGATGACCTCTAAATACCGTTCCGTATCGCGGTGCAGGTGCCAGTCGCGGGAATATTTGGGCGGCGTGAAGTCATCGGGGACGATACCAACCGCGCCGTAAACTCCAACAAGCAACATGGCGCAATCCACGCCCGCGCCCTTGACCATTGCAAAATGATGATAGGGCGTACCAAGCCATGACCGCGCTTCTTCAACGATTTGTTCTCTCAAATCCATTTCAGACGACCTCTTAAACCACCGTATCAGCAGACGGGATATACGGGAATCCGCGAAAATGCACGATGTTATTGAATTTGTTTTTACAGGTATCCTGACGCTTGTTGCAGCCCGGATAAACCTTGAACACATCACCCGCTTGCGGTGGGTAGGGTAGGCGTAGGGCAAATTCAAACGTATTGCCGTTATGCGCCTTAACCGTCCTGCTCAAGCCTGCGTTTCGACCGCTCGTAAACTTAATCACGCCCTGCGAAAACCACCCGTCAGGCTGCGTCAGATTGTGTTTCAGCGCATTGCCTGTTTGGCTGTTTTCGGTTACGCGACCGTCCACCGTGAATTTCTCACGGTTGACCTTGCAGCCCTCGTCATAGAGCGTTCTCATACAGCCCGCCTGATAGATGTTGCGCGGGCTTGATACGTTCAGAAGCTCGATGTCGGATTTAACATCGACTTTTACAGACGACCTGCTACCCGATACGTCCGACACGCGGCCGGAAAAGATATTCACAGCACCAACGGGGCGAAGCTCGGCAAGCGAACCGCCAACATCGGCAGCTGAACGTAAATCAACGCCCGAAATCCTAATGGAATCGGATGTCTGGTATCGCGCCTGTATAATCAGGCTGCGTATTTCCTTAACCGTTTTGCCCGCCGGGATTGTGTGCTTGAAAGAAATCCGCTCGTTCAGTGTTTTCTTAGCACCGTTGACCGCATCTTCATACCAGCAGCCGAAATAGCCGACGGAATTATCCGTATAGGTAACAGACAATTCAGCCCCGATACGCGGATAGGGTTTACCGTAGATTGATGTTGCGTTTTCAAGCGCGATGTCGCATGACAAAACAAACTCATTCGGCAAATCGCCGCGAACTTGCAGCGTTTTGGTCTCGGTTCGATTCACACCCGACACCTCTAGGACTGCGTTTGCGTCCTCGACCATGTTGCCGATAGATGACGCGCCGACACCGAAGAAAACGCGGTCTATCTTGACCCGCGCGCCGTCCAGTACGCCGCCCAAAGCAGCTTCCGCCCATTGCAAGCCCTCCAGCCTGTAATCAGGGGCGGAAGCGATTTGTAGCGTGTTGGAATCCACATCTAAGCCGACAGCGATACGGGTTGCCCCGCGCTTGATAATCAGCTTATGGGCTTCATAAGTCTGCCCATCCCAAACGACGGGCATATCCGCGCTGGTATGACGTAACACCTGCCCACCCGAAAGCGTGATGGTGTACAAATCCGCCATCTGAAACTCGTCGCTACCGTGTAGCAAGTCAATCAGTTCTTTTTTCGCTGTCTTCATAACTTCACACTCGTAAACTCAATCTTTTTGGCTGCCCACAGGCTGCCTAAAACGTTTTCAAAATCCACCGTGTCAGATGTGAATCTCACGCGGAAATAAAAACCGCCCGTCCATGTGATCGGACGACCAGGCGTTTGCGGTGTGTTGAAAACCAAAACTCCCTTATCGGTAACGGAATAATCGCGCCCATACGTCAACGCTACGCCGCCCACTTTGACGGCGGGTCGCTCCTTGACAGCCAACACAGGCTCGATAAAACCGCCCATTGAACGGACAAGCTGATAGCGCGTAACGCCCTGCACCGTGTTTCCGATAGGCTGGTCGGTTACCGCGTTATCGGTCGGGTCTTCGTAAAGGAAACTTTCGAAGCTGCCTTTGCGAGCATTGAAGAATCCCGCCAGTTGCTCCAGTTCGTTTACGGACGCTTTTGTCCGTAGCACCTCGAAAGACAGCGAAAACCGCCATTGCGGGTAAGTGTAGTAAGCGGTTCGCAATTCACGACCGCTCGCCGATTTCTGCGTCCCGGTACTCCACACCGCCGTTTTCTTCCGCCCCCACTTCAAGCCGGGGAACGTGGGAAAAATCGCATTGCCCATTTAGATGATTCCTTTCGCTTTCAGCAAGGCGTTAAATTCGTCTTCAGACAGCTCGTTACCGCCAAGCATACCTATGGCTTCGGCTTCGTCTGTTTCGCTCTGTACGACGCCTGACGACGGCTTGATGCCCATGTACGACGCTACCAAGATATGCACAGGCGGATGTTCGCGCCAATACTCGTTCAAATGCTGGATACGCGGCAAATCCAAGTTGTCGGCGACGTAGTCCCACGTCCACCCCGTAGAGGCGCAGACGTGAGCAATCATCGCGCCGAAACTCAGTCCGCCGCCTGAGCTTCCCCCGCTTGTGCGGCTTCCTGCTCTTTGCGTTTCAACCCTGATACATCCATCACGGCGGCAAACACTTCATTCATGTTGCCGATGTCAATTAAGTCGGCGACTTCTTCGCGGGTCATATCGGGATAATTGCGTTTCATAGCGGCATGGGCGCAATCAATAACGGTAGAGATTTGTTTTGCGTCTTGGACGTTGCCGTCAAACGTACCGATGCGCTCTTGCAACTGTTCCAGTGCGCCAAGTGCGATAGGTGGGATAACGTAATTTGTGCCGTTCAATTCAACGGTTACGCCTTTAATTCGTACTGTCATTTTCGCTTCCTAATTCAGGTCAAATAAAAAGACCGCCCTTTCAGACGGTCTGCATGATTACTCTTGAATCCACAACGTACCGACTTTAAAGCCCGCTTCATCGGTTTGCGCCGTGAAGTCGATTTCAGGGACGGAAAAGTCATCGTTTTTGGTCGAGAACAAACCCAGTTTACCGCTGGTTACGCTTTCCAGTTCCAACAGTGCTTTTTTGCCCTTGAACTGCGTCAGGTATTTAAGCTTAAAGGTCGGCGTGTTACCCATTGCCAAATTTGTCAGTTCAAGTTTCTTGGCCGACGGCATGGTTTGGGTATAGGTAAAGCTTGGATAAACGGTCTTACCCTTTTCCGATTCGTGGAAAGTGTAAAGACCGGTTGCAGACACCATGTACTGACCCGCAGTCGGATTGCTGGCGACCTTGATGTATGCCGTGCCGTCGCTACCCATTACGCCCGCATCTTCGACAAAGCGTCCGCCGTTCGGCGCGGTTACTTGCACGGTATATGCGCCGCTCGCAGGAATCGCTTTACCCGTAACATCTGCCCAAAGGGCTTTCATTGTGCCGGTTGCGTATTCTGCGCCAAAGAACAGGGTATTCAGGGCGAGACCATTAATCAGCGCGCCCTTGAATTTACCCGACACTTTAACCTTGCCTTGAGCAACAGCCAGCGCAAAGCGGTTTTGACCGTAAAACTCTTTCAGTTCCGCCGACAAGTCAACAGACATTTCTTGCAAGCCCATGATTCGAACGGGCGTTGCGTTCTGTACACGGTCGCCGTAAGCATCCGTAATCATTTCGGCGAACACTTCGCCGCTACCAAACGTCAATTGCATGACATTTCCTTTCAAAAATAAAACCGCATTACGCGGCGCAAATCATAATCGGGATAATACAAACCGCCTGCTCGCCAAGCGTCCCTTCGTCTGTTTCGACTGTACCCTCGACGCGGCAATACTCAATGTCCGCGCCATCGACCACCAAAGCCGTCTTGCCCGTGATAGGGTGGACGGCGTTCACAGTATTGCACACCGCGTCAATCAGCGGATTCATAATGGGCGCGGGCGGCTCGCCTGCTGTTTGGACGTACAGGTAAACATCGACGCGCAAAATCCACTTGGTTTCCTGCCCTGTTAGCGTTACCGCCTGCATATCGCCCTGCGCCATAAATAACGCAGGCTGGTCGTAGCGTTTCACATCGTTCCAGTGCAGCAGTTTGCGGCTCTTGGTAACAAAGCCGTCCAATGCGTCCAGCTTTGCCCACAGCGCGGAATAAATCGCTTCGCGGTTCATCGCAATGCCCCTTTCACGGAGTTTCTTAAATCGGCTTCAATCTCAGGTTTCATATCGCGCAAAGCTGACCGCAAAAACGACCGTTCAGGCAAGCGAACATTGCGGGAATGCGCGCGCACCTGAACGTATCGCGGAGATTTCAGCGGGCGTCCAAACGCTTGGCGAACCTGCCGTAAAGAGGCTTTCACATTGACCGTCCCGGCAAAACCATATTCATGCGCCTTGCCGTAGCGGACGTTCGTGTTTACCTCGCCGATTACCGCTCCGCCCGAACTGGTTACCTGTTGATGTATCGACCGACGCAGATTGCCTGTTCGTACATTCAACACCTGCCCTGACAGGCGGTTTTGCATAACCTCGCGCTGTAAACGCAACGCCGACCGACCGACAGACTGCACAATAGCCGTCTGAACCTTGTCGCCGTAGGAACGCAACACCGCCGCCAAAACATCGCCGCCGATAAACTCCATCCTAAGCATTACACGCCTTTCCGTTTATACTCGTTGAGTATCGCAAACGCCGATGGCGGCATACCGCCCGAATCGCTGAACGTAGAAAAAGCGATGGTCTCACCTGCAAGCGTTTTCGACTGTACGCCCTTGTTCTCGATTTCGTTCATGCGCTGAGTTGCAATAATCAAAATGGCTTCCTGAATATCGGCAGGTATGGTTTCATAGCCCGCTCGGTATGACACCTCAACGTTTCGGATTCCCTGTGCAAAACAGGCATGGCGTATCAGCAGCCAATTATCAAAATCCCAGTCGTTTGCCGTGCGCCCGTTGATTTTTACAGACGACACGGATAGGACGGGGTATTGATTCAGGACGATGCGGTTTTTGCCGTTGCCGTTGTAACGCTCGACGTAGTCAGCCGCTTCGAGTTTGCGCCCGATGTAGGCTTCAACATCAGCCGATACCCCGTTAAGCAGGGTTTGGAAATATCCGTCCTGCTTATCGTGGGTAACGCCCAGCCGCTGCTTGAATAAATCAAGAGAAACAAGGGCGGTCATCGTTATTCAGCCTTTTCAGTTTCGGCAGGCTCGGCAGCTTCGGCAGGTTGTTCAGCTTCAGCTTGCTCTACCGCTTCGGCGGCTTGCTCGGCTTTAGCTTTGCGTCCGCGCTTGGTTTCGGCTTTTTCAGGCTCGGCAGCTTCGGCAGGTTGTTCAGCAACGTTGCCAAAGCCGAACTGATACAGGAATTGCGCGGCTTCAGCAGGGACTTCCACGATACCATTTTCGCCCACTTGATAGCTTTGGCTGCCGAAGGATACGTCGGTAAAGCCTTCAGGGGCTTGTAATTTAACCAATTCAGTCATTTTGATTCTCCAAAAGAAAGGTCGCCTGAAAATTCAGACGACCTTATTAGGGTTAACCAGCGTTGGTAATCATACCAAACGCAGGCATGAACATACCTTGCAGCAACTCGTCCGCATAGACACCGTACTCATACATACGGGTACGCAGCGGCCATTCGATTTGGTAATACTCTTGGCGCGTGCGTACTTGCAGCAGATTGCCGATGCCTTGAACGTAGGCAGGCAGACGCGTCGAGTAGAACAGGTAAGTACCGGCAGGCAAGTTCGGGTGTACCACGATGTTCAGTTCGTCGCCTGTGATTTTGTTTAAGTACGAACCGACCACCACACCTGCGCGGATGTTCGCCGCGTTGTCGATGTCAACTTTAAGCTTAATCAGCGGCGCGCCACTGTTGCTGATAATCAGCTTGGTCAACGCAGCCAAATCGCGGGCATTGACGTAGATGGTATCGGGGGACAAGCGGTATTTCGAGAAGAAATGCGCGAACGCTTCTTCAAACTCATACACACCGCCTGCGCCGTCGGAAGTCAAGCCGTTGCCTTTATTGTCCGACCAGAACGCGCCTGAATCGGGCAGGGCAATTTGGGTCAGCAAGCCGTCAAACTCCAGCACTGAAGTCGAATTGTCTTCAGACGGCAGGGAAGCAGCGGTTTGAGTACCCTCAGCGTCTGCCAAAATTTCCACCTTAGCGGCGGTGGTAATCGCGCCCAGTTTTTCAGAGCCTGCCGCACCCCAGTACCAAGCGTAGGCAACCGCGCCACGAACAGCGGGAATCATGGCAGTTACTTTTTTACCTGTACCGACACCTGAAACAGAAGCCGCCGCAGATTTTTGGGCAGAACCGCCGCCGAATGTATCGGTAGTACCGTCAGCGTTTTGGCGTGTGATTTTGGCAGGGACTTGGGTAGTCTTGATGTTCAGGCCTTGACCGATTGCGCCGTTGTTTGCGCCTGCGACGTCCCAGTATGCCTGCAAACCCAAAGCCACGCAGACAATGGACAGGGTAGAGGCACTGATTTTGCCCAAAGTGTCGTTAGAGGCGACAGCGGTCGGGGTAGGGGTAACGCCTGCTTTCAGGCTGGTATTACCGCCCAGCAAAATCATTTCTTCCGCAACCATAGTCGCTTGCAGAGTTTGGGCGACCGCCAACGCTTTCACGTCTTCGAAACCGCGTGCCGCGTAATCCGCTTCAAAGGTTACTTGGTTTTCCAAGCCGATGGCGCGGAATTGAGCGTTACGTTCAACCATTTCGTGATTGATAACACCACCGCGTTTACCTTCGCTGATACCCGCGCGTTGATTACCTACATTGATATTAGTGATGGCTTTCCAGTTTGAGCCGATGGCGCGGCCGCCGCCCACGCGGGGGATACGGTTACGCAACGGGGTCAATACCGGATAGAGTTTTTGTGACGGCGCCGACAGGTCATAGGTTTGCAGGCCAGTAGTAGGACCGGTAGGTTGGGTATAACCTTTGTTCAACGGCTCGCCGTTCGCTTGTGCTGACTTCATCAGCTCAATTGTTTCTTGTGTGAGTTGATTCACGTTCATTTATCGCTCCTGATAATAAAAAACCGCCTGTAAGCGGTGTTACAGACGGCCTGTTTGTGCTGCCTTGACGAGTGTTGCCACATCATCAAGCGAACCGTCATTCTTCACAATCGGCTCAAAACCTTTTAATGGGTCTTCGCCGTTGTCCTCTGCCTTGCTGATAGCTTTAGTGCTACCTTTCGGCGGTGCTGCCTGTTTCTTCAGGCTTTCAATTTCCGCCTGCGCTTTAGCAAGGGCGTCATTCGATTTCTTCAGCGCGTCTTGCGCTTTCGTCAGTTCGTCCACTGATTCGGCTTTGGCAAGGTCGTCTGATTTATCGGCTTTGGCTGCCAAACCATCGACCAGCTTGTCGGCTTCGCTTACCGTCAAAGCTTTTAACGATTCAGCAAGGCTGCCTGCTGATTCTTTGATTTGCGCGATAATGGCTTCATCGACTTTGTCGTAGGCGGCGTCTTCAATCAGCCATTTCAGCGACGTCAACACATCAGACAGTGATTTGACTTGCCACATTGATTTGGCGACAGGCTCGTCTTTCGGTTTTTCGGCTTTAGCCAAGACCGCTTTCAAGATGGCGATTTCAGACTCAGACAAATTCACACTTTCCGATTTCTCGGTCTCGTCTTCCTTGTCGTCTTTCTTATCGTCTTTGTCGCCTTTGTCGTCTTTACTGTCGCCATCTGCCTTTTCAGCATCATCGGCTGGTGTTTCATCGGCTTTATCGGTCGGCTTGTCGTCTTCTTCCTTATCCGCTGCTTCTTCGCCGTCTTTTGGC
>ERZ772928.181-NODE-181-length-30579-cov-5.006323_pt1 | contig 30579 bp, 37 predicted proteins | sample MGYA00511686_ERZ772928 | MGnify/ENA primary metagenome ERZ772928 (study PRJEB29015, sample SAMEA2738063) | human oral metagenome | biome: human oral; feature: human-associated habitat; material: saliva | place: China | collected 2219 ... | reverse complement strand
ACTACTTCGGTGCACATACTTACAACCGTGTAGACAAACCAGGAACATTCCACTTCGAATGGGCTCAAGAAAAAGAGATTGAACAATAATGATAAATGATGAAGTCCTAGCCAATTTGGCTAGGGCTTTTTTGATGAACGTACAATATTCGATTGAATAAGATAACGGTTTCATTTATAATGAAGTTATCACTTTGAAAAGGAGTTTAGGTATGAAATTAAAAAAAGTAATTATTTGTTTTTTTGCAGTTTTAGTATCTTTTATTATTCCAGTAGATAACACAGTACATGCAGATACCGTTCATTTTAGAAATTGTTCAGAGGCATGGGCAGCTGGTTATGGGGATATTTTAGTTGGAGAAGAGGGATATGCTGGGCATCTAGATCGGGATAAAGATGGAACAGCCTGTGAGATTTATAAATCAGGTGGCCAATATCGCTCGCGTAGAGAGGATGGGAAACCATTAAATAAAGTAAAAGCTACTGGTTGGGAACAAGTTGATAGTAAATGGTATTATTACGAAAATTATGTCATGGTGACTGGATGGAAGAAAATCAGTGGTATTTGGTATTATTTTAATAGCTCAGGTGTAATGCAAACTGGGTGGCAACAATTAAGTGGTATTTGGTACTATTTCAATTCAGCAGGAGCAATGCAAACAGGCTGGCAACAGATTAGTAACGTTTGGTATTTCTTTGATAACAATGGGTATATGCAGACAGGATGGAAATATTTGAGTGGTTCTTGGTACTATTTAAATAGTTCCGGTGGAATGGTTACAGGCTGGCAAACAATTGGAAACAATCGCTACCTCTTTAGTTCATCAGGAACCCTTCAAACAGGCTGGCAACAATCTAGTGGTGTCTGGTATTACTTTGATTCAAATGGATATTTACAAACAGGCTGGAAACAAATTAGTGGTGTTTGGTATTTCTTAAATGGATCAGGAGCAATGGAAACTGGTTTGAAAGAAATAGCTGGAACTAAGTATTTCTTTACTGATAGTGGAGCAATGCAAACTGGTTGGAAGTGGATAGCTGGAGGTTATTATTATTTCAAGAGCAGTGGTGCAATGCAGACTGGATGGTATCAAGAAAATAATAAGTGGTACTATTTAGCAGACAATGGAAAAATGGTAACAGGCTTATACCAAGTTTATCACTCAACGTATTATTTTGACGGCAGCGGTGTAATGCAGACAGGTTGGATCAAATTAGGTAATAATTGGCATTACTTTGACAAGTCAGGTGCGATGCTTAGAAATGCAGTAACTCCAGGCGGTTACTATGTTGATCAAGAGGGGATTTGGAAAGAGTTACCGAAAGTGTCTACTACAACAGAACTAATTCCTATTGAAAAAGCTGAAGCAGTACCTGAAACAACAGTCCAAACGACTATTGAAGAACAAGTTCAATAATTCTTTCTGAAGCTTTTTCAACTGCTGCTTCAACCAATTCATTCAAATCGACTGCCATTGGCATTCTCCTATCTTTCTTAATTATCTTCGTCCTGTCTAGGCAAACTAGGAATTGTTAACGCCCCTTTTCTGTTGATGAAGTATTGAATTAAAGAAGGATGATCATCACTCCATCTTCCGTTATACGTTTCTAAAAAAGTTAATAACAATTTTTTCTTTGAAAATCCTTCAATAGCTTCTGCCGTCAAATCCGACTTTTTCAATTGCATCAACATTCTATTTTCATCAAAAACAGATGTTGTATACAAAGTCCATAAAACAGATTGTAAAAATGGTTTGTTAGGAAGTTTTGTTTCGTTTAAAACGCGTTCGTAGAACTTACAAAACTCTCTTAACTGTTTTTCGTTTGAAAATACATAATCGCCTTTTTTTAATTTTTTGATGACCACTGTGGCTGTACCATCGCGTCTTCCTGAACCAGCTATGATTACCATCCTGTCACTAAGCAATTCGTTCTCTTCTAAAAATTTAGCTAATTTAATAAACTCAGGATCTCCTTCTAAAGAGAATGAATACACATAATCTTGTAATGCCCAATTCACAGCTGATGTGTTCATCGAAATTACCGTCTTAAAATTAGCGGTAGGATCAACTATGAATCGCACTGGTTTTCTATGCTTTCTCAAGTAATAAAGACGATGTTGTCCGTCAATAACTTCCATCTTCCCATTTACTAAAATTGGTTGACGTTGACCTTCTGATAAAAGTTCTTCTTCAAGTTTAGGATTTTCAGTAATTTTTCTATTGCTGATTTTTCTAAACATATCGTAATCTATGGTTGTTAAAATTTCATTTGAATTTGAAGTAGTGTTCATGTTATAATCCTCTTGTAAATATTTTTTAATATGTGCCTGATTGCCGTCAGGTGCTTTTTTGTTTATAAATTTGAAATTCTAATGAGAATTTCTTCCAATTCTTCTTTGCCATTAATGTACCCAATCACGTCATCGGTTATTCCTGACTCATAATCTAAGTCCCACGAACCTGTTTTCTTGTTGTGTTTGACGACTGCCAATTCAAGTCCGTACGAATGCTTATTGTGAACCACACTGGCACCATAACCATTAGCAAAGTGATACTCATGTCTTGGGGATTTAAAAAAGCTATCTGTATGTTCAGTAAATTCTTCGCACTCAATTTCGATTTTAGGTAAATTGTATTGTTCCATACTTTATTAACACCCCATTAATTTCTTTAACTTCTCTATCGTCTTTTGAAGTTGTTTCTCATAGACAGAACCAACTGATAAATTCTTAGTGCTTATATTTCCTGCGCTTATTGTTAATTTTCGTTTTATCCTACTATACGGATATCGTTTTGGTCTCATTTTCTTCCCCTCCCTACGCTTGACTAAAAGCGTTCATTTCCATAATCTTCATCTTGGTATTGGTGCTTGGCTCCCAAGTCATCCAATAAGCAAGAGCAGCTTCTGCAAATTTTTTCGGTAGCAAGTCATAGCGACTGATGTTAAAGTGGTCTTTGAAATCAATCTCAGCTTGTCTAAAGACTGACTGAGCGAAAGTCTTATCCGCATAAGCAGGACTATCAATACCGCCAAGGCAAGCCACAACCCGAGCCTTACGCTTCTTCAGTAGCGACTGAGCATAGCTTGGATGAATCGGTTGCTCGCTCTTGAGGTAGTCAATATCTTCCAGCATAGTCGCCTGTTGCTCACGTAATTTTTTCTGACCAGTAAAGAGAGCGATAAAGGCATCCTCGTCCAAGTCCTCACGGATAAATCCGCCCTGTTTGCGAATGGCTGGCAAGACCTCTGATGTCACCCAGCGCTTAAACTCTTTAGCTTGAGGCAACTTGCTGGATAAGATAAGAGAGTATAGACCAGATTCGTTGATAACTGTCTGATTTCTCATCTGACCTGCCGTCGCGATTTGCGACGTTAGCTTATCATCTTCATCAACGTGTCGGTTAATATCTCGACTACCGTTTTGGTACCCCAGAATATCCGCAACATCCTTAGCAACGAACCACGGTTCGTTCTCAAATATCACTGTACGGACTTCCTGTCCGTGAAAGTTAAAAATTTCGTTCATAGTGTTCCTTTCTAAATCTAGTTGTGATTAGATGTTTTCTGTCGCATAGCACGTTTTCTGATAGCTTTCCCTAAACAATCAGATAGGTGAATCATGTTTGGAATCTTGCTTCCCTTAATGCAAGAAACAGCACCCAAAGCTTCATAGTAGGTCTCTGTGTGTTCCAAAATATCATCGACCATATTTTCAAAATGTTTCTCAATGATTTCTTTGATGAGATCATTATCTTGTCTCGCATTGTTCATTTTCACCCCTCCTACTCAATCACCTTGCTACCGATTACCAATCGTTTAACGACAACGTCCATCTCCTTAAATTCGGCATTCTCTGCACAGTAGCGGACGCTCTCGCTGATGATGTGACAAATAGATACGCCGTACTCGTTCGCCAGCTCCGTAGCAATTTCCCAGGCATCTTTGTCAATCCGTGTTACTTTTTGCGCTGCGTTGTTCATAGTATTCCTTTCTTTAATTTGTCGCACTTATGCGACTGTTTCACTAAAAAAAATAGATAAAGCTTCGTCTTTTGAAAGATTGAGGGAAGAAACAATCAAGTTTACTTCTTGTATAGAGAAATTACCATTTTGTTTCATTTTTCTATAGAACGTACTCTTATCAATCCCAATATCTTTTGCTAAAGCCTCTTGAGTAGTATTGCGTTCGATAATTTTTCCTTTTAATTTCGATACATTTACCATATCTGCTCCTTTCCATTTGTCGCATTTGTGCGACTTGTTGTTTTAAGTATAACTGATAAAAAAGGAAATGTCAACAAGAAAATCGCATTTTTGAAACTTTTTATATTGCATTTTTGCGACTAATGTTGTAAAATTATTGTGTAATATATAATAAGGGGTAAAAAAATGAATGTCGGAGAAAGAATAAAACAACGTCGAAAAGCGTTGAAAATGTCTGCGGACGAGCTTGCAGAAAGTGTAGGTGTCTCTCGTTCTACTATTTTTAGGTACGAAAAAGGAGATATTGAAAAGGTTGGACCTGAAGTATTAAAAAAGATCGCTGACAAATTAAATGTATCACCTGGAGACTTGATGGGATGGGAAGACAATCAACAAGAATTGAAAATCCCAACCTCCCCGTTGGTTCACAAAATTACTGAAAAGGTTGTCAAGCTATCAACTCCGAGAAAACAAAAGGTTCTTAACTACGCTAACGAACAATTGAAAGAGCAAAATAATAAAGTAATCACAATTGAGGAAAAGCTTTTTGAATACCGTGTTTTTGAAAAATTGGCAGCTGGTAATGGTTACTCTTATTTTAACGATGGAAACTACGATACTGTTTTTTATAATAAAGATTTAGATCATGATTTTGCCTCTTGGGTTTTTGGTGACTCCATGGAACCTAAGTTCCAAAACGGAGAGGTTGTACTCATAAAAGAGACTGGTTTTGATTATGACGGAGCGGTCTATGCCGTTGATTGGGACGGTCAAACGTATATTAAAAAGGTTTATCGTGAACCTGATGGATTGCGTTTAGTCTCCCTTAATCCAAAATATAAAGATAGGTTTGCACCTTACGACGAGGATCCTCGTATTATTGGAAAAATTGTTGGTAATTTCATGCCTTTAGGTAGTTAGTGCTATAAGTTAATCATTAGAGAGGTTTTTAAAATGGGAATATTTAATTTTTTATTTGGAAGTAAAAAACAGAAAGAACCGCAACAAATTTCTGTTACTGTTGCTCCACCTAAAGAATTTGACTACTATCGGCCTGAGTATTTCAAAATAATAAACTCAAGACCTAATATGTTTGAAATTTATGGAAGAGGCTTTGATTTTCCAAAATACAACGATAACTTTATAACTCCAGAGGGTTATCCTCTTAGAGAATTACTACTCTTGGTTTGGTGGGGGAAAACAAAGAGTGGGAGAAAATCAACTATATCAATCCCTAAATATTTTTTTCATGATTACAATCTAAATGCTGAAAAAATAACAAGAAAATTCAAAGACAACTCATTACTTTATGATGATGACGGCAAAACACTTTTGACTGATGAAGGGAGGGGGATTGCTGATAAATATTCGTCACTATGGGAGATACACTCAGCTAAAGAATACCCTACAAATCTTGATATTGATTTCCCAACATGGGACAAAAATAAATTTGATTTAATGATGTGCCAAGTGCAAATAAGGTATCACAGTGAGTACGCTAAATTTTGCAAAAAATTAGTCAATTATTTCAACTCCCTAAATGCACCAGCGAGCGCTTTAGAAATTCACAATGAAATCAATTACTACATCAATGAAATGAATAGTAATTTAGCAAGAGTAAATGACCTGAAAGAAAAATTGATCATCTTACAAGACAGAGTAGATGATAATATATAACAAACAAAAAAGCCCCACGCTCTCAAACTTTGGCGAGTCTGAGCGTGAGGCTAGTGACAAGAAACAAAGCATTAAAAAGCTCTTTTTCTTGTACCCATTTTATCATTTTTTAGGAAATTTTGAAAGAGGTACTACTATGATAACAACAAATAAAGTAGCCATCTATGTCAGGGTATCCACTACCTCACAGGCTGAGGAGGGGTACTCGATAGAGGAGCAGATAGACAAATTAGAGTCCTACTGCAAAATTAAGGACTGGACGGTTTACAAAGTATACACTGATGGAGGTTTCTCAGGATCCAACACTGAGAGACCAGCACTAGAGAAACTTATCAAAGACGCTGACAAGAAAAAATTTGATACAGTTCTAGTTTATAAGCTAGACCGCCTCAGCCGTAGTCAAAAAGATACACTATTCTTGATTGAGGATGTATTCATCAAGAACGGGATTGAATTTTTGAGTTTGCAAGAGAATTTTGACACCTCTACACCGTTTGGAAAAGCCATGATCGGCCTCTTGAGTGTCTTTGCTCAGCTGGAGCGTGAGCAGATAAAAGAAAGAATGCAACTTGGCAAGCTAGGACGTGCAAAAGCTGGAAAATCCATGATGTGGGCTAAGACCTCCTATGGTTACGATTACCACAAAGAAACAGGCACCATGACCATCAACCCAGTCCAGTCACTAGCTATCAAATTCATCTTTGAGAGCTATCTGTCAGGTAGGTCTATCACTAAGCTCAGGGATGACCTTAATGAGAAATTTCCAAAAGAAAAGCCCTGGAACTACAGAGCGGTCAGAGTGATATTAGATAATCCTGTGTACTGTGGCTATAATCAATTTATGGGAGAAATCTACAAAGGAAATCATGAGCCTATCATATCAAAGGAAACCTATGACAAGACACAGGAAGAACTAAAGATCAGACAAAGGACGGCACTTGAAAACTTAAATCCTCGGCCATTCCAGGCAAAGTATATGCTGTCAGGTATCGCCCAATGTGGCTACTGTTTGGCTCCATTAAAAATCATAATGGGTGTAAAGAGAAAAGATGGGAGCAGGTTTAAAAAATATGAATGCCATCAGAGACACCCTAGAAAGTTGAGAGGGGTCACTACTTATAATGACAATAAGAAATGTGACTCAGGCTTTTACTACAAGGATGACCTTGAGGCCTATGTCTTACAAGAGGTCAATAAGTTGCAGCATGACTCTGAATACTTAGAGACAATCTTCTCAGACAATCACAAAGAGTCCATAGATCGTGAGAGCTATCAGAAACAGATTAGAGAATTATCTAAGAAACTGAGCAGGCTCAATGACCTCTATATAGATGACAGAATTACCCTAGAAGAACTACAGAGCAAGTCAAGCGAATTTCTAAGCATGAGAGCCTTGCTAGAAAAAGAGCTAGAGGATGACCCAGCACTTAAACAAGAGGAAACTAAAAATACTATCAAGCAATCTCTGAGCAAGGGAGACATCTACAAGATGGACTATGAGTCTCAAAAGACCATAGTCAGAGCCTTGATCAGAAAAGTACAAGTCACAGCTGATAGCATTGTCATCAAATGGAGAATATAGAGAGAATTTTACTATCCATCATTTCAATCAAGGATAGTAAAATTATTGTTTTTTCCATCTCATACATCTGCAATGAATGTAACACGAGATCACGATATTTCCAGCTCATGACTAGGTAGTCTAGTAACTCTTTATCTTCTACTTTGAAATCCAGTAAAACCAGTAGTTTTACCGTGTACTTATTTTTCAAAATTGGCACTTGGTAAGTTACATCTACCCAATGCTCAAAACCTAGATCGGTTTTATCAATGCTTGTCAGTTCAATATTTAAGATTTCCATTTGTTCATCCTCCTTACTTATCTATTCGTGAAAAAATCATTATTTTTTAAATTCTGAAACTACTTTCAGATAAACAAAAAAACCGCAAGCAAATGCCTGCGGTTTTAGTGTAATCTATTTTGCTTTCTAGTAATTTTAGTCTATAGTACCCCATAGAGTGATACGATTCCCAGCCTCGTCAGTTTGTCCGATAGCCATATAGTTTCGGCTGCCAGAGGCACCTACAAAACTGATCCAACGGTAGCCATTAGCTGAACCTTTAGAGTCGTATTGAACGGTCTCTCCTGGTTCATAAACTGCCACGACATCACTTGTTAGGTTTGGAGCACGTCGTACATTGATATGAGCCTCACCGACTGTAAATGTACCGTCTTCTTCCTCAAGTGTAATCTCGTCAGTTGTTGGCTCTGTCTCAACTTCTGAGACGTCATCTGTGCCGTCCTCGTAAGGAGGCACGATATAACCAACGATTTCCCCAACTGTTCGCTCATGATAACGAGCAGGGCCGCCGACTTCCAAGAAATCAGCGTTTCCATCGATATTCTGCTCAATAGTCTTGACAGTCAAGCCGTCACTATCTTCAACAGTGAGACCTGTATGTCCGTAGTTGACACCGTCGCCAGCTACAAAGCTCTTGACGAAGATCCAGCCAGCCTCAGGATAAGCGACATCATAACGGACATCTACTCCTTGGCTTTCAGCTGAGGCTAGCAAGTCATAGGCATTCCCATAAAGGCGGACGTCAAAAAATTGGCGCATGATGTAACATGGCAGGTCTGCGCACTGCGTACCATACGCACCGTCGTTGTCTACGCCCATTCCGCTATTTGCTAGGTTGTGAGCAAATTGTAATACTTCTGCTTTACTTGACATATCTTATCCTTTCTTTGGCTGATCATAGTCCAGAGCTTGCGCACTGTCAGACAATCCTGAGGTAGTAGGGTCAGAAACGACCCCGATCAATACAAGCAATGTAAGAGCTGTATTAGCTACATCATTGATGTTATCAGGCAATTTAAAGCCTAGTTGTTGCGCTAGCAAGATTGCTGTAGCAACGATAGCAGCAAGAGTCGCCTTGTTCTTAAAGCGTAATTTCCAGTTAATTTTCATTTTTTAATTCCTCACTTCTAAATTTACATATTTGTTATAGAGGCTATCGATGTATCCGTTACCTCCTAGTTTCTTGTAGTTAGAGTGCATTTTATGCACAATATCGGACTCATGGACTGTGGTATGTCCACGATTGATAGCCGTAGTCATGTCTCTCTCAAGTCTCAGATACATTGTGACTAGATGAGCCTCATCATGGACTACTAGCTTATCGTTGACCTCACTGATTTTCTTATTATTATCCTCTCCGACTGCTCTGATGTCATCCACGGATGATTGGATAGTGCCTAGCTCATCTTTTAGCTCATGAAATTGTTCCTTATTCAGATTTCCAGCCTTTATTGTCCGAACCCCAAACCAACCAGCGACAACTGCCCCAATCGTTGTAGGGTTTGTCAAGGCATTTATTATTTTTTCAAATATATCAACCCATGTCATAACCTCCCCCTATCTAATCAATCCGTGGCATGACAACGGTCAAGACACCTTGCTGTAGCATTCCAGCAAGTGATTGCTCTTTGTATGTATAGCCCTCTGTGGCTTGCATTTGAAACTTAAAGATAGTTTGCGTGCCTTTTGGCCATTTGGCATTGGTTTCAAATGGATAAGCACCTGAGATGATGTCTCCGTTTGAGTAACGTGTGTCCTTGGCAAGAGGCTTGATGAATGCTGCTACCTTTCCATAAGCGTGGGTAGGCATACCTCCATTTTGAGATACTGCCAAGGCAATCAAGACCTCAGTGATAGCTGAAACAGTATCAAGGTTTTCTTTATTTTCACTAGCAGCTTGCTCAGCTTTATCCGTTGCCTCTTTGTTCTTTTGTAGCTCTTGATCTACCTTGCTAAAGCGTTCATTTTCAGCACGCTGTGGGAAATTTTCCTGATACAAAACTTCAAGAGCCATCTCAAAAAGTTCTGTATTTGACAAACCGATTTTGTCAGCTGGCAACAAGACAGGTACATAAGCACCGTCTGAGTTAACCAGCGTGACTTTGGTGGTGGACGCTGTTCCGCTGGCGTCGTATTCTTGGGACTTCGTCCCGTAATTTAATTTCATAGAACCTCCTTTAAATTTTGAAAGATACATTATCAAAGTTAAGCCAAGTAGCGTCAACGTTGCCCTTGACAACTATGTTACCGCTCGAATAGATACCTAAAACAGCTATACCATAGCTATTATTTAGAGCTGATACAAACATAGTTTGTTTAGGTCTAAAGCCGACAGGTAAGACACCAATAACTGTCTCTTTTGTTGTTCTGCCTTTGTAAGCCGTGCCTCTGATGTAAACCACTCCATCAAATGTTTTTGAGTACTGAACTTTGTCATAATCAGGATGATGTATCCAGCCGTTTTGCAAAGGTAGGACTTGCCAAGAAGAGTCTTGAGTGTATTTTTGGATATCATCTTTAGTAGCGATCTCTTTCCATTGAGATGGGCTCCATCTACTGTTATTGTTGTAAGTCCTAAAGAAGAACCTATTTGATGTTACCCCTGTGAAAAATTGGACGCCTTTCCAGCTATCAAGCCAAAAATTTTGATACAGACCCCAATCGTTGCCAGTAGGGTTGTCGTCATATTTATCACTTCTCCAACCGAACTCAGTTCCTTGCTTATTCCAAACGTCGTTCCATTGAGCACTACCTCTACTTAGGCCCCCGTTATTATCAGTCAGTCGATACTGCTGAATAGGTTTGTCATCTACATATATGTCACCTTTCACATCCAAGGCTCCACGTTCACGGATTTTGTTTACTCCCACGCCTGATCTATCATAAGATAAGACTACGCTCTCCGTTGCCACGTTGATCATGAAATCAGACCGTGTAAATTTGTCCTCAAGCGTTCCGATTACAACCCACGACTGATTAGCTAGATAATTGCCAGCTAGGTTAGCCTGAGAGTTGACTAGGTTTGAGATACTTGTCCAGGATCCAGTGGCTGGTCCTGTGTCTACTTGAAAGTTAGTAGTCCCAAGCCTTGCAACCTTGAATGTCAGGGTCATTGTATTTTTTTGACTACCTGAGACAGCCAAAGGCGCTATCTTGGCATTTCGTGTAACTGTTAATGTGCTAGAGGTTGAGCCCGTTCTTGCTATGCTAAAGCTAAGAGCAGGGGCAAAATACTCAAGCACGGTTACAGATACCTCTTTAGTATCAGACCATCTACCACGGCTATCAGAGACGCTTGCTCTGATTTTGATGGTGCCGTGATAGTTCATAATGCCCAGACTGCCACCGTTTGAGCTTGTGGACTGGTTTTTGCCGATTATTTCAGCATAGTATCCAGTGATGGATGAGCCGTAGGAGCCGACCGCACCATTAAACGCTACTTTGATGTTAGAGATTACCTGGATGAACGTGTTTCCGTTTGGGATAAGGTTCTGAGCAGCGCCATTTAGGTCCGATAGGGAAACACCTGTAAATGTGGGTTTTACGTTACTTGGTACGCTAGCGGTCAAGGTTGTTGACTGCGTTCCTGTCTTTGTGTTCCCTGAGTAGGTATCTACAAAGATTGTCCCTGTCCCACTCGCTGAGTTTGGGATGTCATTAGCAAAATCAATAGGGATTGACCATGTAGCAGATGTGTCTACATTCGTTGCAATCGTCCCTGACTTACCTGCCCATGAATAGCGCACTGTATGCTTAAAACTTGAGCTTTGACGGTTAATATTGATAGTAACTGAACTACCAATAACTCCAGGGCTCACGCTTACAGAGCTAGAGCGTGGTATAGTTGTCAGGCTGAGACTAGCTGATACTGTGATAGTCCCATGCAGGCCATTGTTAGGATTGAACGTACAAGAAATAGGGAGTTTTTTAGTCCCATCCGCATTATGGCTGATTGTACTTGACCCACTAGCTAGCGTGTACTCCTCGCCTGATGTCTCCCACGTCGGATAGCTGTAATGCACATTACGGCCATCTAAATTGAGAGACAACGTACTGTCTCCTTGATGGTTACGAGTGTAATAGGCACCTGTACGGCTGACTGTCATCCGCCAGTTGACAGTTGAGGTGTTAGCCGTGATACTCTGAGATCCTTGATCTACATACAGATTAAGATACAAGCTTCCACTTGAATTACTAAACTTTGCCATTTAGTCTACTCCTTTCTAACCGACATAACGGATGACATTCATATCAGGATTGATATGATACTGCTCCTCTCTAAAACGCCCAATTTGGATGGTTTTAGAAAAGATACCATTCTCAATGTGGATAACCCCTTGAGAAATATACATAACCTCAACCCCTGCGCTAAACATTGAGATACGGCCGTTAGGGTTAAACATCATGCTAGAACTACCATCATTCTTACCAATCACAAGGCCCTCATTTGAGGAACTCATATAGGTATCGATGAAATTCCATCTATCAGATAGCTCTCCAAGATCCTTAGCAATATTAGAGACACGCTGACTAGCTGAAATCAAATCTTTCTCAGCTTGCGCCCTTGCGGTCTCATTAGACTTGACAAAGTCCTTGTAAGCTTTAATCCAGTTATCAAGTGTGTCAGCGCTAGCTTTAGCCTCAAGTTCAGCCTGGATAATTCCAGCTTTCTCATTTAGCGCATTTAGTTGCTCTTGAGTCAAGCTTTGGTCAGCTTTAGAGTCTAACTGCTTTTGAGTCTCTGACCAGTGAGGTTGCCAGCTTGTCATTGGTATAGCTCCAACTGTTATAACTGCCCAGTCAGCATTACCAATTCCTTCAAGTTCTACAGTGAAGAATGATACAACGTCTCCAGCGTTAAGGTTTTTATTGGATGTAAAAGTAGCACTCCAGACATCCAACTCAAAGCTATATGCTAAATTTATCCACTGCCAGCTATCGCTAGGATTTTCACGAATACCAAAATTAAGTGTACTGTTGTCACTCCTCCACCATTTAGCGCTTAAAGTGTACTGCTTACCAGATTTTAAAGGTTCAGCCAAGACGAAGTCTTGCTGATGTTTATTTCTCCATCCAGCATTTGAATCAAGTAAAATGTTTCCTGATTGCTCTGTTGTCCCAAATAAAGCTGTCCACTTGTACAGTTTAGGATTTTGACTATCTGCCTCAGTGAAATCCGTTAGCGTACCTAAATATCGCTTATTCGTGCTATCTGTTGTACTGAAACCATCACGACCGTCAGCAGAGTTAGCCCATGCTCGGTGAAAATAAGGAGTACGTCCATCTGCTCCTGGTTTACCTGGAATGCCTTGAGGACCATCATTGCCGTTTTCTCCCTTTGGACCTTTCCATTTCGTCCAGCGATAGTCAGCAGGGTTTTTGCTATCTGTTTGATTAAAGTCAACGTACACCCCGACATAGGCCTTGTCAGCGTTAGTCTGGCTAAATCCACTACCTGAGATAGTATCGGCGTAGGCAATGTGAGTGTATTGTGTACGACCGTCAGCTCCTTTAGGTCCAGGGATACCTTGGTCACCCTTTGCGCCTTGCAAGCCTTGGAGTCCTTGTAGCCCACGCTCCCCACGATCTCCCTTTTCACCTTTTTCTCCCCGGTCTCCTTTGGGACCTATTGCTCCCTGTGGTCCAGGGTCACCTTTCGGGCCTGTATCCCCTTTTTGACCTTGGAGGCCGTCAGACGTATTGATAAGAGTCAACTGCTCAGACGCCACCTCTTTGTTATCAATCCAAGCCGAAACAGTCAATACCATTTTTTGATTGATGTCAGAGGCTCGGACGATGTAGCTAGAGCTTGTAGCTTTGATTACACCATCCACCACCCAGCGCCATCCACTATTGATGACTTTGTTCCCTCGCATTAAGGACGGGGTCACAATCGTCTGACCTTGGCTGTTTTTAAAGGCTATGCCGTTGTCTGTAGCTAGCTTGATAGTGTAGGGCTTAGCATCCTCTATCATTCGGTCTAGCTGTTGCTGAATGCCTTGAGATAAACGATTTTCAAGCGCCTTAGCATTTGAGAAAGTGGTCTTGTTATTCTTCGGATTGGTAAAACTGATGACCTGCTCAGATACCCTCATCTCAAGCAAGAGAGTAGGATTAAAGCCGTCATCATAGATTTTTACTGTGTCTCCTATTTCAAGATCCGCAAAACCCTCAGCCTCGTAAGTGACTGCTGGATAACAGTTTTTCTTGAGCTCACGGTAAGCGATGGAGCGGATGACCTCAGGATTTGAACTCTCTACAGTCATGTCCTTACGAGTCCACTGGTCACGGTCACCTGTTGAATGTGTGAAAGTAGACGGATACATCTGCATAGAGAGAGGGGCATACAAAGCAGCCCCTGACTGGTAAAACTCACGTTCTCCCTTTGCATTGTTGACAGACCAAGGGCCAAGCCCTCTAATATCAACTACGTTGCCTTTGTCGTCCTTACCTGTTGGGACAACCGTGTTATAGATCCCAGTTTTGTCAATCGTCCTAGTGATCGTCTTGAGGTTTTTTCCATACTTCAAGATTTTTGGGCTAATTTGACCTACTCCCTGGTGGCTATCGTCGTGCTCATGATAGACATTGACTGTAAATGACTTGATAGAGCTGTCAGCGTTGAGACGTGTGTCAAACTCAATTTCTGCGCCAAATTTCTTAGCTAGACTGAGTAGTCTGTTAAGTTTGGTGTCTGTGCCCTCCCACTCAGCAGAGATTTTCTTATTAGCAACCTCATTGATACCGATTTTTAAGAAAGTATAGTTGAGCAAGTCCATCTCCTCACAAAATTCCTTAAAGCTCATAGCCTTAGGCGATTTGTAAGGAATAGAGTACTCATTGATCAGCTCAAGGTTTAGGTTGATACTGTAACACTTGATAACTTTCTCATTTTCCTCAATTTTTCGGATTGTATGCAGGTAAGTTCTGCCCTTGTATCTGAATGAAACAAAGGCTTTCTCATTGAGAGAGTTATAGGCCCTCTTTTTGCCTACATCTGAGATAATTGCCTTTTTAAAGACTGTAAAATCAAAGGTACTAGAACCAGTTTCCAGGTATCTTGCCCAGGTGTCATTGAAATAGTTCAATGTATCCTGTTTGTCATTGTCGATAAAAGCCACTTTTCTCAAATTTGAGTCATGTATAGTCAATAACATTGTTATAGATACCTTTCTTTAAATTCTACTTTGACAGTGGGTTTGGTTTTGACCCAACTTGAGCAATAGACCTCAAGCTGACTGTTACCTGGTGGGATAGTCAAGAAACTTGAGCCATCCACGACATCTACAATCTTCTCAAGACCGTCCACTGTGACAGTGTCATTCTCGCTATTTAGCACAACATTTGAACCGATTGGATAGCGATTAGGCACATCCCCTATTGTTGGGACAAAATCCTTACGATACATCAACTCATCAAGATACATGTGAGCAAGCATAGGCTTGTCATGATACGCTCCAAGCATGACATGGATTTTAGCTGACTTTCGGCCTTTAATTTCAGGAATGATAAAGCTGTAATGAGAGCCTTTGTAGTAAACTTGGAGCCTGTCGTCATTGCGCTTGAGTTCAAACTGCCCTTTGGTTGATGAAAATGGATTTAAAGCACTGTCAGTGCCTGTGAAATTCCAGCACTTTAGAAAGTAATAGCTCCCCTTTCCATCAGAACCAAACACATTAAACTCACAATCCTGTCCTTGTGTTCGCTTGAATGTTTCAAAACCATACAAAAACTGACCATTTGTGTCTGATACTGTAATCTTGATAAATCCATATTGATTAGCTGCATTAGATACAAATATCTGTTTACCTGTGATGTAGTCATCAAGTGAGCCAACAGCTCCAGCGCTATCTATTGGGATGTCCCATGATAGAGATGTAGCATAGTTCCCGTACTTGCCAGGCGTGGTTTGATCTTTGAGTCTAATGTGTTTCTTATTCCACAATGTAGTTAGCTCAGACACCCCTACCACATTCTCGCCATTATCGTTAGTCACAGCCTTATTTTTAGTAGCTCTTGCAAAACCGTTTGAAATTCTATCTTCTCTAAAATCAATCAATACCTCTGACCGCTTAACTACGCCTATATCAGCCTCTTCACGGTCACCAACCTCAAGAGCTCCGCTAGAATTAACTATCCCAATATAGCCGTTTTCAGCGTTGTTTTTGACAGTAACGACAGGAAAAGCTGGGACGTTGCCATTATTGACCAAATTAAAAACAACCTTGTCAGGTTGCTCTTGTCCGTTATCAAAGCTCTTATAGGTTGAGCCGTGAGCTACTCCGTCAGGGATGATCAGGTCAAAACTGCCCTTTTGGAACCATCTAGTAATGTTTTCTATATCCACAGAACCAGATACTAGACCCATGTAATACTTGTCAGGTTCGTCTGAAATGACGATTTTGACAGCCTCTGAGGTGTTAAAAATGCCAGCTAGTTTGTGCTTAGCCGTTTCAAGTGTCATGCCGTTGCCATATTGCATAGCAAACTTGACTTTGATGGTTTTTGCGCCTGTTCGCACTTCTTGGAGATTAACTCCGACAAGTGGAGCGTCATTTGTGACAATGTGGCGCTCGTTTCCTACTGGACGGATGATGTCTATAATGTCAATAACCTCAGAGAGGTCAAATCCGTTGATTGTGATTGTGTCATTATTCATTAGATAATACCTCTCATCATGTTATCAATCATTAACTTATCGTTTTGATAGTTAGTCATTGGGTCTCCGATTTTAGCAACCAGAGTACCGTCATCTAGTACCATGTTCACAGGGCGCTTGACAGCCTCCTCAGCCACTTCAAGAGCTCTAGTTAGGACTTTATCAGCCTGGTCACGGATGACCTCAATCTGACTTGTTTCTGCTCGTTCTGTGAGTGATTTGAGTCTAAACTGACTAGATACAGTATGTTTCCCTAAACCTAGTAAGTCCTCAGCGCCAAATTTGAACGCTGACATCTCTTTCTGAACGTATGCCAGACTATTAACCACATCAGAGCTATTCTGTTCAATACCTACAGCAATACCTTGAGCAATGTATCTACCTACATTGTCTCTAAATAATCGTGACGGACTATGGATCTTAGCCTTAGCTTGCGCTGCTCTCTCAGCTTGAGCGACAAGCGCATTAGCTGCCGCAGTGACAGCCCCAAGTGCTGAGTACATACCTTGCGCCAAACCTTGGCCGATCATGCTCCCTGCGTATCGCATAGAGCTTACCCCTGACATAGCTGTAGAGCGGATTGAGCTTAACATAGCTGACATTGCAGCCGTTGCTGATCCAATTCCTGAACGGATACCGTTAGTAATGCCATTAGAGACCCCACGGCCTGCCTGTTGCCCAGCTTGAGTCATTTGAATTGATGACTGTAAGACCACAGTGACCATCATCATCATGCTTGCCTGCACAGCTGATAGAGCTTGAGTCATTGCTGAGCTGATACTTGAGGCGAGTTGAGACATAGCTGATGAGGCTGATGTAGCTGATGAGTTAATCATTGACAATGTAGAGGCCATCATAGAGGCTCCATTTTGAGCCATCATCATTGCATTAGCTAGAGACATCAACCCTACTTGTAGAGCCGTAACGCTTGCCACAGAGCCCCCAAGGCTCGCAAATGAACTCATGACTGATGTAGCAAAGGTGCTCATGGCTGTACTTGCCATTGTCATTGTTTCAGGTAGTGTGCTGAGGCTAGTGCTCAAAGATGTCAAAACCGTAGGTAGTGACTGCATAGCTACGCTTGCAAGTTGAGCGGATGTGGCTATCAACATTAGGCCTGTTCCTGCTTGTTGTAATCCAGGGCCAGCCGTAGCAATTCCTGAGTTAGCAATAGCAGTAAGACCTGCTGAAACCACCGTCAAAGTGCTTGCTAGATCAATTAGATTGAGCCCCACAAGCAACTGAATGCCCTCAGCCATTGCCTTTACACCTAGGCCTGCATTTCTTGCAGCCGTTCCAATAGATGTGAATACATTAGCAATCCCATCTAAAACCGTCCTAACTGCACCACCAACTGAGCTGATGACCGTTGAAATGCCATTGAATACACTCTCAATGCCCTTACCGATACCTTGAGCAGCCGTAGAGATTGACTCTCCAACTGACTTGAAAATATCAGCGATACCTTGTAGAGCAGTATTGATGGCTGTGCCTACAGAGATGATGATGTTAGCTATGCCATCCATAGCTGTCCGAATACCCTCAGCGATTGCCTGAATAATGCTGATAATCTGAGGCGCATTGCTTGAAATCGTGTTGATAATCAAAGCAAAACCATTGGCGATAGCATCAACTAATACAGCTATCCCTAGTGCAGCAACTGCGACACCAGCTCCAATCATCAAGACTGCAGCACCAAAGGCTAGAATACCTACAGCTCCTGCTGTCAATGCTGGGCCTAATGCAGCTGCTCCCACAGCAAGTAGGGCAATACCTGCTACAATGGCAAGCATTGCAACCTGTGCACCAGTTCCAGCTGAGGCAAGTTGTATGGCCGCCTGTATCAGGACATAAACTCCAGCGGCTGCCATCAAGACACCTGCCCCAATCATAAGGACTGCGGCACCTAGTTGCATGACTGAGCTGGCACTTGTAGCGGCTGTTGTTCCGACTGCTGTATTACCAGCGCTCATTGCAGCACTTGCTCCAGCGTTTGCAAGTTGAGCCGTGGTAAGCCCTAAGATGTTACCGATTAGGCCTATGATTGTTTTTCCAAAGTCAAAAGCTGACTTGAGACCTTTTGCGATTGCCACTCCAGCCTGAATGCCTTTAAAAGCCACAGCCATGGTCACTAGAGCCGTTGCTACATTTCTGATTGTGTTAGCGTCAAGTCCTTTGATGAACTTAGCAAATGAGCTCGCCATCTGTGAAACAAAGTTGACAATTTTACCAGCTGCCTCTCCGATAGTTTCCCACGGGATGAGGTCTGATAGTTTGTCATATAGATCAAGCGCCGCCTCTGATAGGTCTTTAAATGCTTGATAAGCGTTTTTAATCGCTCCAGTATTAGAGAAAGCCTCAAGAGCAAATTGAATGCCTGCAGCTAAATCTTGGATGACCTTGTTTACAAAGATGATGATATTCCCAAAACCCTCAGTAAAATTGTCAAAGATGTTGATGTGACTTGTCAGCTCTTTAAAGACTGACATGGCTGTCACTCCTATGTCTCTGAGCGTATCAGACATATACTCAAAGACTCCAATCTTGTTAAATACTGCAAAAAACTCTGAGACAGTCTCTCCAGCTTTAGCAAATGCACCTGTAATAGTTGAGATGAACCCATCGATGTCAATGCTCTCTAAGAATGCCCCTAGCTTATCAGCTACGCTGTCAAAATTGATTTTGTCCAAAGCGTCTGAAATTGCATTTACTGCCTTGATACCAAACTTATTAAGTTTTTCAAAGGCTGGCATGAGTTTATTAGATAGGCTTTCTTTTGCCCCATCTATGGCCTGGTCAACAGTCTTGAACTCTGTCGCCATCTTTTGGAAAGCGTCTGAGTTCCCTGCTCGGTTTAGAGCGTCAAAGAAATCCTCAGTTTTAACTTTCCCATCCTGGACAGCTTTTACAAGATCAGCCGTAGACATTCCCATCTCTTTTGCGACTGCAGCCATACCAGCTGGAGCTTGCTCCATCATGATTTTAAAGTCCATCCAGGCGATTTTAGGCTTGCTTGCCATCTGTGTTGCCTGAGTTGACAGTGATTTCATGGCTTGAGCTGGGTTTTCAGCAGAGGCTGCAAGTCCACCAAATGCCTTAACTAGACTACCAACATTCTTAGTCCCTACAGCGTCAAGCTGTGAGTAAGTACTAGCCATATCAGAGGCTGAGTAGATGGTCTTGGTTGCAAAGTCTTGCATTTCGGTCTTAGCTGCCTTGATTTCCTCAGCTGATCGTCCAAAGGCTTGGAGGTTCCCCTCAAAAGTTTTCCAGGCTTTCTGTGAACTGTTGAGCTCAGAGGCCATTTCACGGATACCACTTGTTATAGTCCCAATCCCTGCGGTAAGGGCTGAGCCAATCAAATTAGCTCCTAGGACTGACTTGAATACTGAGCCTACTTTTTGCCCTGCACTCTCAAGGCCTCCAAAAAGTGACTTGAGTTTGTTGACTCCAGCCTGAGCATTGGATCCATCCATGTCAACCTTGATAGTAACTGAACCATCTGCCATTGTGTACCTCCTTTCTAAAATTAGTAGTCAAATTCATCAGGTAGAGCATACTCTTTTTTGAGTTTCTTCATGTTCTCCTTGTACTGCTTACTGTCCCCCTTTTGGGGTTTGTAAGAGCGTATTTTCAGCACCTCAGCAAATTTAGTATCACTAGGCAAGCCATTGAGTAAAGCGTTGAACTTCTTCCAGTGTAGGCTGTTCTGAGCGTCTATGAGGTCAATCCCATAAGCTTGGAGAAATGATGAGTAAATATACTCAGCGTCGTACTTCAAGCTAAAGAGACGATCTCCTCCCTCAGATTGGCTCCTGGAGCGTATTTTGCTTTTGATTGGGTTTCCTGCTAGGTCTAGCACTGGTGCTGTGTCTTTAGCTGGAATAATTCTGATATGCTCCTCAAAAATCATCTTAAAGATTGCTGTAGCTTGTTCAGGAGTTAAAGCCTGAGTAAAATCTACACCAGTCAAGATTTGAATGGCCAGAAAAGGTTTGTAAAGCTCGTCAATGTCATCATCATTGATCAGCTCCACCACTTTCAAGACCTTGTTAAAAGCGATATTCATTGGATACACATCATCACCAAGGACTAACTCATCTGTCAATTTCCTTGATAGGTCCAGCATGGTCAGTCACCTAGATACTTTTTGAGAGCGTCTGTGTTGTTACGTTTCTCCCATTCTGAGATGACCCCTGTGATAGCCTCAAGCAAGTAAGCCATAGTATCGACAGTTGAACCGTTAGAGAAATCATAGACCTTGTCAAACGCCTCTTTGTCAAACAGCTCTGTCCAAGAGTCTTTGACTAAGTCTTGTAACGTTTCAAAGGCCTTACTATCCTCTGTCTTAGCTAGTTTTTCGCCCTCTTTTTTGAGCATTTTTCCTACTGACTCCATTTTGTTGATGTTTTTGTCATTGGCTACAAATTCAAGTTTGAACTCTCCAAAGTCAACAGGGATGACATTATCACGTTTTTTAATTACTACCATTTGTTTTTTCTCCTACTAATTTTTAAGTCAAAAATAAAAAGGGGAGCCTGTTCACTCCCCTAGATCAAATCATCAAACGACTACGGCAGACTGTTTAGGTGCTGCATTCCAGCTGATAGTTGCCTCAAAGCCCTCATACTCAGAGGCCTCTCCGCCTCCGATTTTGATACCTGAGACAGTAGCGACTCCGACGTATTGAGTTTTACCGTCAGACTCTACTACTTTAAGCCAGACATTACGGTCATCTCCAGTTTTAAAGCGCATACCTGCGACAATAGCCTGAGCTGCGTCCTCTTTGATGTAGTCACCCTCAAAGCTGTATCCATTTTTGACAGATGTTACTACAGTTTTTTTGGTGCCATCACCGTTGTAGTATGCAATGTCATCTGTCTCCTCGTCGTTTTCGGCCTCAGCGGTTGTTACTCCGTCCGCAAGCCATTTCCAGGCGTCATTACTTGGCTCAGTAGCTGGTGCTGTTGGTAACCATGGCGCAAGAAAGTGTTTGCGCTTGGCGTTTTTCATTTTTGGCATTTAGTTCCCTCCATTTGTTTCTAATTTTGCCGTTACATCTAACATGTAAATATAAAAGCCTTGCTCATCACGGTCATTTAGGAATGGCTGTGATACTTCAAGGCCTCTGAATTGATATGAATTGTTTTTGCTAGGTAGATCCAGATTAAAATTAGCAAGAGCATGATTGATGGCCCACAAAATAGAGCTTGTTTTTTGGTGATCAGTCGTTTTGATTGCCACCTCAAAGACAAGACTAATGTCCTGCTTGCCGTTCATGTACTCTTTTAAAATCTTCCCACCTGGCAAAGGATATAGCACTAAGTCCTCTTTCTCTGATAAGTAGTCAAGCCTACAAGTCAGAGAGAGGTTTAGCGTGTTGATGAAATCTCTGAGGACTTCTGAAAAATCATTGTTATTCATGCTTTTACTCCCATTGCTCTTAGTCCGACTTTCCCCCACTCACTAGAATGTAGAGCCTCAGCTTTCAAGTCCCACCGCTTACCTGTTCCAGGTGTAGTGTACTTCTTAAAGACAAACGTCCTAACCTTGTTGTAGCTTGAGCCGTAAAATTGGGCTCTAGCATAAGGTCCAGGATATTTAACTCCGTCTTTTGTCGCTTGGCCACTTCCACTAAGTTCACCGCTTTTGCGTGGCACAAAAGGAGTAAAGTCAATCAACATCTGATTAGCTATTGCTAACTTCCCTTTTGCTAATGCCGTTGGGGATACCTTTTTCTCAATGCCCTTTAAATCAACCTTGACAGATACGCTTGTTCCCATCAGATACACTCCACTTCATAGCAAAATACTTTTTTCTTGTGTGGATAACTGACAGGAACCACAGAGGTCACTCTGTAGTCATGTTCTCCGTCGTTGATAATGGCATTTTCAAAGGTCTTGTCTAAGATGACAGGGCAATATTTAGGGTACACAAATAATGTGCTAGGCTTGGACTCTTTGCGGTTGTTCTTCGTGCCTTGCACTTGATACTGTCTGTCAAACCTAACAGTTCTAAGGGTCACTGGGCTCTCAAATACTTCTTTACCCCATCCGTCTTTTTCTCCTGTGGTTTTCTGAATTGTTACAGTATCAATCAATAACCGTTTATCAATGTCTGTCATAACCTACCCCCCTAAAGCCAAATCCTGCCGATTTCAGAGTATTCAAGGCGTCAAGTGATAAGTTATACCTAGCACTCTCTAAAGACTGGCTAGAGGAGTTCTTGTAGGTGATATGAGTACGCCCTAGAACCACAGTAGAGACTGATTGTTTATCATCAGCCGTAGTGATCCCACTAGCGTCCAAATATGCTACCTGGAAAGCCGTAGCCAGCTTGACAGCTTGCTTTCTGTGCCCGATCTCTTTTTCAAAATCTACAAAGCTGTAGAAATTGTTAAGAAAGAGGTTGATAGCAATCTCTGCCCTCTGTAGTAGCTTTTCAAAGTCCTCTACTTCATCAAAACCAAAATCATTAAATTCATCTTGTGTTAAATAAGCGATAGTAACCACCTCCAATTAAAAAAGGCGGTGTTATTTATCCGCCTTTGCTGCTTTTTCTTCCTTGTCAGTACGTTCAAAGAACGGGCTGAGCTCAGGGTGTGTAATTTCACCTTTGGCGTTGAGCGCCTCAGCTGTCTTGACATCCATGTCATACTCTACATCTTTGTCATAGCTTTGCTCTTTGCCGTCAACGATAAAGACAACGTTTGATGTCGCTTTAAATTTAGCCATTTACTTTATTCCTCCACTTCGTATCCTTGATTTTCAAAAGCTGAAATCATGATTGGGTCAGACAGAGTGAAAGAAACCCCGTCTTTTGTCAAAGTAACAGATTTTTTGACAACTTCCTCTGTCACTTCTTGGTTTTCCACAACTTCCTCTGTGGTTTCTTCTTTCTTCTTAGCCATTAGCTAGCCTCCTTATGCTGATTTGTGAACGTAGATAGCTTTTTTCTTGTTGTCAAGAACGAAAGCGTCGTAACGGATACGGCCCTCAACGAGCTTGCCGTTAATTCCTGGTGGGTTGTCGTGGATCTTGTAGTCTTCCAACTTAATAGGAGATGGAGTAGCCACAGGGTGAGCGATAATAAACTCTACTTTTTGTGGCAAGCGTGATGTAGGTGTCAAAACTACTGGCAAGCCGTCAATCATACCTACTTGACCTTTGATAGTGATTTCTTGACCAAGGTCAGAATTTTTCACAAATGTTGGGTCAAGTTTGATGAGTTTGTAGAACTTAGGTGACACATGCAAGACACGGCCAGCTGTTGGGACAAGAGCGTCAGTGAGCTTAACCTGACCATCAAGGACAGCCTCATAAGCATTCTCTTTAGTCACAGCTGCTGTTGTAATGTGTTCAGGTGCTGCACCAGCTACGATTGTTGCAAAACGGTAAGTGTCTACTTCTGGGATAACGACTTCTGACAACTGACGTGCAAGGGCTTTTCCAGCCTCCATGACACCATTTGTGTCCTGTTCAGATTTCTTGTCGATCGTGAATGTGAAAGAGCGATCTTTCTTCATTGTCATGGTTTGAACTGTATTTCCAAGTTCCTCAGCGTCACCGTAACGGTTTTGCCCATTTGTCTTGTAGTCATTCATTCCTGATGTTGGGATAGAGTAGACCTTGACTGTGTCAACTCCAAGAAAATCAAAATCTTGATTAACAATACCAGTAGATAGGGCCTCTTTAGCAAAGCGCTCATCTACTTTTTCAGCGAATTTAGCTGCGTAATTTACTACCATGTGTAATATTCCTCTTTTCTTTATTTTTGGTTTTATACGCTATCAAAGCCTGCAAATAGGGCTTTGTCCTCTGCGCTTAGATGATCGTATCCAGTTTCTGCTGGTGGATTTCCGTGCACAGAGATATTAGGGTTAGGCTGCTTGTCCTCGGCTTGGAATAGGTAAGGGCTTGACTCTTTGAGGGAGTTGATTGTGTCCTCTAATTGAGGTTTTCCATCTTCCCCTAGCTCGATTTTTTCTAGGTCAATGAATTTCATCAAGTCCTCTGAGTTGTAAGCTCCTACGTCTTTCAAAGCAAGGGCTACAGCGTTTGTTTTAGTGATCTGAGCAAGGTTTGCCTCACTATCCAACTTGTACTGCTCAAATTGGGCCTTTAGGTCTTCAAGCTGTTGTTTGCTTTCAGCACTAGCTCCCTCTTTGGCCTGTAGATCATTGATAGCTTGGGTTTGTTGCTCAAGCTGTTGTTTTAATGTGTCGTTTTCGGCTTGCAGTTCAGACTTAGCCTGTGATTTTGCGTTTTCAATACCTGCACCGTACGCTTGCATGATATTGTCAATCACTGACTTATCCTCGATACCTGCCTCAACTAACATTTCACGTTTAAGACTCATGTCTTAACTCCTCCTTTTTTACGTCACATGGACAAATTAAGACAGTTTTACGCCATGCTCCAGGGCAAAAGAAAAAACCTGATGGACTTCCATAGGTTTATAGTGGTTTATAGCAATTTATTGCATGAAAAAAGCGCCTAGAATGTACTAAGCGCTAATAGTATTGTACTTCTGTTTTAGACATGATATTTGACAATTTTTGACCGTCAATATCTAAGTTTATTAAGTCATCAAGAGAGGACACTACATATGTTTGGGCTCCTATAGAGACCTGAATGTCCGTTGCAGAATTGGGTAAGATAGCACAATCTTGTCCTTTGTAGACAAAAGAGGCGTCCCAGCCGTTATCATATAACGCTTGTAAATCATCTAGTATCGCCATAATATATCTAAGTTCTCCTCTCTTTCATTGTTTGTTAATTCTCTAGTTGTTCTACTGATAAACTTGCCGTCATCATCAAACACATAGTCATGAACATGCTCACCTTTTTTCCCGTAAGGATGTTTATCTGGTTGCTTATGATTAGTGAAATGTATATCTTTTACTTTGTAACCCCTATCATCATAATAGGTTCTACCAAGTACATCTCCATTCGTTGCGTTGTGTTGGACTACACTATTTGGCTCTCCAGCCTTTCCTGGAGGCGTATGCCCTACTGTAACCCCTGATACACTTACTATTTTACCATTTTTCACAGCTTTTTCAAGTTCTGCACGCTTAGTAGCAAGCTCTCTAACTTTCTTTTGTTCTTCTCTAAGCTTAACCTCTTTTTTGGCTTTGGTATAAGGGTCGTCATAGTATTTCTCTCTAGCATAATCACGATGTAGGAAAGGGTGCTGTTTGAGATAGTCTCTCATGGCTCCCTGTTGGATCCTAACCTTGCTCTTATACTTACTTATCAGCTCGCTGTCCCCTAGTTTTTCTGCAACGTGGAGAAATTCCTTAGACTTCCTGATAGACCTCTCTAAAGCTCTCTGCTTAGCCTGTACGTTTGCGTTTTCTATAGCCTCCTCAGGTGTTAGGTCTTTCAAATAATCAGGTAAATCAGGCTTATAGTTAATTCCTGGGATGTATGGTGTCATCTCATGAGTGCAATTTATCCCCTGACAGCCAGCGGGATGGCCGTAGCCATAATCAGCTAAAGCTAGGACACGCTCTCCATTTACTTCTCTAGCAACTCCAGTAGTTACTATCTGGTGCTGCAAAGGAGCGCACATCTCTCTTGCTGTGGCCTTTTTGTGATAGTAAAAGGTATCTATACCCAACTCCTCAGCTGGAGCCATTCTGACCTCACGATAGACACGCCAAGCCGTCGATTTGATGACTTGCCTAGCGTATGTGTCGGCTTTCCAATGCTTGCCTTGGCTATCCGTAAAGCCATAAAAACCCTTTTCAGCCCATTTCATGACTGTATCAGAGATAGCTTTGTCTGAGGTAGTAAGTCCTGTGACAACCTTAGCCACGCTCTCCTGGACTATGGACTGATAAACCTTTCTGACACTCATTGGTAGAGTGGTATTGATGAGGTTCTCTATATCTCCCATAGCTTGGTTGACATAAGCAGCTAGATTGGTCTGAATGAGTGAGTTACCAGCAAAACCACCTCCACCAGTTGCCTCTAAAAGCTGTTGTTTGGTGTCTTTATAGATTTTGTAACCCTCATTTTGGATAACATGCCTAAGTTGCTCCTCAGCAATACCTGAACGGTCAGAAATGAGCTTGACATTGTCCTCATTGAGTAGGCCCATCTCATTCATTTTCTCAAGTTGCCAAATATAAGGGTTATCATCAAGGCTAGCAGAGCCACGCTCTTTGAGACGATCTATTACCTGGTCAAAAAGGTCAAGAGTTAGCTGATGATAGATGTCTGCAACCTGACTAGCGTCAAGCATTAGCTGCTCATCATTTAACTTGATTGGTTTCTTCTTTTCCCCCATAGAAAACCTCTCCCATTTCTTCTACCATTCTCTTTGCTAGCTTTCTCTGCTTTAGCGAGGGGCTTTCAATTCCTACAAATGACCTTACTTGTTGCATGAAATTCTTTGAAAAATATTTTAGTAACTTCATTCTCCATATACTCCTACATCCTCAAGACTGCGCTCTCCACTAGCCTCATCAATAGCATTGCCACTGATTTCAGCTTTGATTTTTTTAGCTTTTTCAGGAGTCACATTCAAAACTTTCTCAATAGCCATGACATCCGTAGCAAATCCAGCATTTACAACCTTAACCCAGTAGTCCAGCTCAGCATTTCGGTCTGTAAAAACTCCATCATCAAGGTTAATGCTGATTTTCTCCATGTCAGGGATGTTTCCCTTGTAGAGTCCGTAGGCTTTGCCTAACTCTAACATTGATATAATGAGCTCTTTCAGTGACTGCTCTACCAAGCTGACAATGCTATTTCTCATCTGATAGGTGTCTGAGTTCTCGCTGACAACCTCAGTAGCTGTCTTCAAGCTCTTGCCGTCAAATGTAAAGGTTCCAGAGGATACTCCTATCTGCATTTCAAAAATCGCCAGGATCTTATTGATAGCCTTGATATAGTCATCTGACCTGATAGGCGTTGTAAGATCAGTGATACCTACCCCCTTGTCCATATCTCCTGAGTCAATCTGTTCATAGACATTACGACCAGCCTCAAACTCTCGCTTGACTGTGACATTCTCGCCCTCCTGATTGTACTCAACTTTAATCATCTGACTAGGGACGGCCACTCTACGCTGACCCATCTTAATCTCCCACATGAATTCATCGTAAGTTGTGTTAAGAAAGTCCATTGTAGTCTTTGCGTTGTCAAAAATAGACAAGCCAAGAGCTGAGTTAATGTCTTTGTTATTCATCCCTGGAGTTTTCAGATAAGTAAAAAGCGGACGACTCAAGCCGTTCAGGTCTACTACTTCCTCAAGATCCTCATAGAGGTCTGATAGAGGAACTCTAGCGCCTACCACGTTCTGATTATCAGACTTGTAGAGCTCATTAGTGACTGTGTACTTGTCATCATTGCCCCATTCGTGCAACTCAATCAGCGTGTAAAACTTCTGCTTGTTACCCTCTGACTTGATTGTCTTAGTGATGATAGCGGAGCTAGAGACATCCTGTGTGTTGCTTTGTAGAGGCAAAAAGACAGGTGCCTGAATGAAAGAGACTCTTACTTTGTCTCTATCAACGTATGGCCTCATAGCTAAGCCGCCAAGCGCCAACCCACTCTCCAGGTAGCGCTCAAAATTCTTGACAAATCTGTCATCTTGTAGCTGTTTCTGAATAAATTTGTTAGCGTCCTTGTCGTCTAGCTTGATTTCAGCCTGTTCATTAAACACTAGGCTTGCAATCTTCTTGGCTGCTGTACGTCCAATAGGTAGATGGTTGAAAGCTCGTTTTTGAGGCGTTCCGTTGCTGTCAATGTACTCAATCTGTGGATAATGTCCTGCATAATACTTGAGATTTTCCCTAATACGGTCATACTCTGTGGATGACACTGCTATTTTAGGGTGATCAGTGATATTCGTTAAGTTCTGTGTTGTCATCACATACTTGCTCCTTGTGAAAAAATTCTTGATAGTCTTTACTATTCCCATTGTTAGCTCCTTTAGACTTTTAGTCTTAGCTCTCTAGCGTTGTCTAGGACAAAATACTTGAACTCGTCTACCGTGTGGTCATCTTCCTTGATGACTTTGGGGTCATCTGTGTTGAGTGACTTGTCATCATATCGGTACATCTTATGCTCCTCTACAAAGACCCTGTTATTAGGGATGTCAAGGTAGTAGAAACGCCCCTCAGCTAGTAGACTGATAACCATATCAATCATAGTTTGATTTTTCTTTTTGGCCACAGGGTGCCAGCGCTCACCATAGTCTTTGAAATACTGGTTACGCAAAGCCCCCTCAGCACTATCAATGGTCATCTTGAGCTTTGGTACTCTGTAGGTCTTCATGACCTTATCTATAAAGTCATGGATCATCACAGAGAGCTCACTAGGCGCCTTTTTGATGGTCTTGCCAGCTGGGCTATAGTAGAACGTATCAAGCAAGATAACATTACCTTTGGCAGTCAATCCATAAGCCCCACAGGCCGTCGCTGACTGTTGGTGTCCTGTATCTAGGGCAAATGATATACCTATCACTTTGTCATCATCAGGGAGGCTTTCTAGTGGCTTAAAATAGTTCATGTTATAAATATGATTACCTAAACCGATTACCTCGCCCAAATACATCCATCTGTAATAGTCAGGATCAGTCTCTTTATAGCGCTCTATCTTCTCAATCATCTGCCTAGACAAAAAACCTAGCTTGTCATCAAGGTAGGTGCTGTGATGTATCATGTAAGTAGGGTCACTAGCTTTCTCAGCAACCCACTCATTTATCCAGTCGTAAGGATTTCTTGGAGGGTTGTATGTGAAATAGACTTTGACCTCTTTGCCATTCGGTAGCTCTTGACGGATGAAAGTATCCTCAACTATGTCAATGTCCTCACGGCCTGCGAACTCAGCAAGCTCCTCAAACCATACGGCCATTACATAGCCTTTGGCTATCTTTTGGGATTTGAGTTTCATCGGATCGTCTACACCGTAGAAATAAAAGGCTGTACCTGTCTTTTTGTGGGTGATTTGTAAGGGAGATTTCCCAAACTTGAACTGATTAGCTAGCCCCATCTCATAGATGGCCCATCTTATCTGCTCATACACTGACATTCTCAGATACTTACCTACTTTGCGCAAGACTACCACGTTCCCCATGGGGTCATTGATAAAGTCATTTACAAGGTCAATAGAGACTACTGATGACTTGGTAGAGGCACGGCCACCCTTTAGCACTACATGGCTCTTGAGTGTATAGAGGACTTCGTCAAATACTGGATTAATCAGTTTCGCTAGGTTAAGTATCGCCATTGTACTCACTCCTATCAAATGTAAATCCAGTTATGACTGTATCATCCTCATCATTAGAGCCTAACTGTGCCTTGAGGTTATCAATCCTCAAACGCTGCTCCTCTGTGACCAGTGGAGAGCGTGTAAGCTCATCATAAGTCTTTATCATGCCTCTGAGTTCAGCCTGAGCTCTTGCTATCGCTGTGATGGCTCTACTTTGCTTATCCCATGATGTATGAACCTCATAATTCTCACTACCTTTAGCTGTGCTTGCAATAAGCATGGTAGTAGTGTCCTCAATGTCTTGCACATACAAAATACGCTGAGCATGTAATAAGGTTGCATAAGTAAGCGTGATATTTTCCCAAAGGATGTCAATAGGACTCATGCTCTTAACTTCCTCTATAATCTCAGATAGACCCTCAGGGAGAAAGCGTCTCCTTAGACCATGTGTGACAGCATTTGAGTTACCTTTAGGCGCTCCATGTCCTACTGCGTTCTTATTCCCAATAGGTGCACCTCTTGACTTTTTGGGTGCACCCTTTTTATTTCGTGTCCATCCATGTCTACGTTGCCAAGATTTAACAGTATTGATAGAGACATTATACTTGTCAGCAATGTCTTTATACTTCATACCTTTTTGATAATCTTTTCTCGCTAGTTCACTATTAGCCATGCCCTCCTCCCTGCTTTGTTTAATTGGTAAAAAATAAAAAAGCCACTCAATGAGTGACTGTATGCGGTAAGTGGGTGCCTCCCCCACCAGAGCCTTATATAGCGCTACTTTATCTCTGTCCTACAGGTTAATCAGCCTAAATCTAATTACCGCCCTGTACCCCTATTGTGATAGCTACTCACAGAGATACAATTGGATTGACAGGACTCGAACCTGTGACATCATCCGTCTACCATATATCCATTAATCAGCATGAGACTACTGCTTTAAGCGAGTGA
>ERZ772928.179-NODE-179-length-30774-cov-8.767896_pt1 | contig 30774 bp, 38 predicted proteins | sample MGYA00511686_ERZ772928 | MGnify/ENA primary metagenome ERZ772928 (study PRJEB29015, sample SAMEA2738063) | human oral metagenome | biome: human oral; feature: human-associated habitat; material: saliva | place: China | collected 2219 ... | reverse complement strand
GTACAAGTTGAGTGATGAGTTGATTACTCACATGTAGTATATGCTGGAGTATCAACAACTGTTTCAGTCCAAGCCTGAGATACTACTTGAGTTTCGTAGTGACCAACTTCGTCATAGTGAGTAGTATTTGGTTGATTTTCAGCACGGACACTGTAAGATAAACCATTACTTGCAGTATAATCAGCAACCCTATTTGCAAAATCTGCACTGCCGTCTTGATACCACTTCTCACCATTAGAGAACTGAACATAGTAAACTAATGTATAAGTTGTTTCATCGTGAGCAGGAGTATCTACTACCCAAACCTGTTGAGTTACTGCTTCGTGATAAACGTTGTGAGTAACTGCCTCGTGATAAACTGTCTTACAACCATTATTAGATACAGTGTTGTTATTAGAAGAAGTATTATTAGAAACGCTAGTAGCAGTATTAGTATCTGTAACTTCAGTAGTCTTTGTTTCTTCTACCTTAGTATCAGACTTCTTATCTTCCTTAACTTCCTGCTTATTATCTTTCTTATCTTCTTTCTTAGTATCAGACTTTACAGTATTCTTCTTATCAGACTTATCTTCCTTAGTTGTAACTTCAGAAGTTTTTTCTGTATTAGTCTTGACATCAGACTTTTTATTTGCTAACATATACACAGATACAGCGATTAAGATTGCTACGATTACTGCGATTACTACATTCTTCTTATTGATAAACTTTTTCATAGTTATTTTCTCCTTGGGCTAAATTTAGCCTTTTTATTTTGCTAAGTGGATATGCAAAAACTCAGTTTTGTCAATCCCCTAACTACACATATATCATAGCATATTTTTATAATATCTGTCAATAGGAAAATAACAAATTTTTTAATTTTTTTTGAAATAATTTTTAGAAAGATAAAAAAGGGAGATTTCTCTCCCTTAATTAACTTAATTCTTCTTCTTTGCTAAGAGGATTACTCCTAATGTAGCAAGAGCAACTACACCAATACCTACGAATAGTAATGGATTTGTTTCCACACCTGTTGGAGGGATAACAATAGCATTATCAAGAACGTTAATCTTGATTAGGTCTACACCTAACTTATCCTTACCAGTACGTGTAATTGGATACTTCTCTGTTGAGATTTCATATCCTTCTGGTGCTTTAGTTTCCATAACATACATTTGGTTGTCTTGGTCATATGCTAACTTGAATGAAACTTGTCCATTCTTATCAGTTACACCAACCGCATCCTTACCATCTTTATCCTTGGCGATTGTACCATCTTGGTTATAAACAGTAATTTCTGCACCTTGTAAGTAATGGTCTACCTTTTCAGCATCTGCCTTAGCGATACGAACATCTAAGTCCATTGATACTGTTACAGTCTGTGCTTCATCTAGGATGTTTGCATGATGACCTACTAATAAGCCTTCCTTAAACATATCTTCGAACGCAACTAACTTATGACCAGCATACTTAGATGGATTGAACTTAGTCTTAACAGTGATAAAGCCATCTGATGTTTCAGGAATGAATGTTGTTGTAGTCTTAATTACATCACCATTTTCATTCTTTAAACGTTCAAATTCAGCAGTATTCATTGTACGTAATACATCTTCACTAACACCTGCTGGCTTAATTACCCACTCATTTACAAGTGTGTATTCCTTACCAACGATTAAGTCATGATATGCTACTGTATCTGTTAAAGTTTGTTCTGTCTTTGAACCATCTGCTACATTAGTATTTGTTTCTTCAACACTTGCCTTTGTACGCATCTTGGATTCAAGAACGGTTATTTCTGTTGCAATAGTGTTTACTTCGGCATCATTAGAGATTTCAAAATCAGTAACTTCATTGATTAAGTATCCTTCTGGTGCTTTAGTTTCGATTAACTTATAAGTACCTGCTTGTAACGCATCTGTTGCAGATGTGTAGTTACCCTGTGCATCTGTAACGATTGTTTCCTCTGACATCTTGCCAGCCTCAATAATCTCAGATGTACCATCTTTATGCATATACTTCACATCATAGTTGTTAGGGTTTAAAATCTTAAATTCTGCAACACCTACTGGTTCATTTGTTTCTCTATCAATCTTCTTGATATTGAATCCTGAACGCTTTACACCCTCACTAATTGTGTATTCATTACCACCAACTAATTTTGTGACAGAGTTTTCATCTACAATATTAAATAACGCAACCCCATCCTTAACAGAGATTTCCTCATTAGATGCGTTTAATGTCTTGTGGTCAAGAGTATACCCATTTGGGGCTTTAGTTTCTTCTACAGTAATAGTGCCTAGTGGAAGTGTTGGGACACCACCAGTTACGTAAAACTCGTCCCCAGATACTTTGTAATTCTCTCCTAATGTAGTAACATACTTACCACCAACATTTAGAGTTTTTAACACCCAAGTTCTTGTTGCTTGTTCAGGTAATGTATCGAATGTATATTGACCATCGTAGTACTTAACTGTGAACTCGGCACCCTCTAATGGAGCAGGATTTTCAATACCTTCAGCGGACTTCTTCACTAACTCAATAGCGGCAGGGTCATTTAATGGCATATCAACTGAATTAACAGTCCATGTTGAAGGATTAGAAGCAGATACAGTATAAACTGTTGGGTCTAAAGCAAATCCCTTTGGAGCTTTTACTTCCTTAACATAGATAAATGGATTACTAGGCTCAACTGTAATCTTTTCTGGGGCAGAAGCATTACCATTAGCATCTGTTACTAATGTATATAATGGTGCATCAGATAAATCAGCCTTCTTATGTACTTCATACTCTGCTCCACTTAAATCTTGTGCATAGCACTTATTTCCAAGTGTAAGAGAAGGAATACCATTTGACTTCTTTATTGTTAAATTAATTTCTCTTGGTAATGGTTCACCTTCAGCAACTGCCCAAACAATCATTGTTAGGTTAGTATCAGGTGCTTTAGCAACACCATACTGTTGTAACCAATCTCTCCAGTTAGCACCAGTAGCACCATCACCATTGTTATAGGTTGTTGACCAACCTGTATTATCTGGTAATTCTTCTGCTGTACCTGAACGAGTTCCTGCTAGACGTAATACATTTGATTTTGAGTCGTAAGCCGCCTGCATATTGTTACCACCATCCCAATAGATACTTGAAACACCGACAATTCTTGCACGACCTGTTTGAGAACGAGCCTGTGCATCAGCCAGTGCCTCTCGTGCAGCCTGTTGATAAATCTCTAAGTAAGGGCGAGTTCCACCATAGTTGTTAGGATTCATTGTCTTTCCAAGCATACCCTCAATACGAGCCTGCATGTTATTCATGGAATCCTCATTCCAACCTTGGATTGGTTGTCCATCAGCTCCCCACTGGTCAAACCAGACTGTATAACCTGGATTGTCGCCAGTTACCTGACCACCACCAGAACCACCTGAACCAGAACCGCCGTTGGCATAAACTGGTCGGAATAAACCACTTACCATAGATAATGTTGTTAAAATAGATAACATAAATACAGTAAATTTCTTTAGTAAATTCTTCATTCTTTACCTTTCTAGCTTAGACCTCGGGTATCATGAAAACATGATTAAGAAAAGGTCTAACTTTCTTTTTATATTTTTAGACAGTGTTCTTCCCACTGATGATGCATTTTTAAAAGTTCCTTACAATTCACTCTACATTATATCACACAATTTGTGATTGTCAATAGTTAGTTCATTCGTTTTAACGATTTACCACTTGCAATTTCATTTAAACAAACCACTTTACAAGTATCAATATCCTGCTGTCTAAGTGCAAAGCCATATTCCTTAGCCAATAATAACCAAGTATAACAATAGTCCCCTTGATTTTCCTTTGGTAACCACTCAGACGGACCTTTTGCACCCTTACGTCTATTTTCCTTATTTAAGACTGAAACACCAACATTCTCATCTTGTGCAAACTTATTCTTTTGTTCCTTTGTCCAATTAGTGTCTGAAAACTTATGTAGGTAAAGCAAAGGACAAATGTGGTCGAAATCGAGAATTTTAATATCAGTGATTTCTTTACCAGAATAAGGACATTTATAAACAAATGGGTCTTTACTAATAAGGTATTGAGAAGTATAAGTATCATACTTAACTCTACTTACCTTCTCACCATCAAGTGTAAACTTTTTGGCAGGCTTTTCCCAATCATCACGATTATACTTTTCTTTGTTTTCGTGTGTGGATACTTTAATACTATCTACTAAACTTAATATATCTTCCTTTGTTACTTTAGGTGTATTATCTTGTTCAGTAGATTGTTCTTCCTCTTTTACTTCTTCTTGTTTTGGTTGTTCTTCTTGTTGTTCTTGTGTAGTAGTATCTGTTTCGTTTGAAATAGTTGGTGGTTGTTCCTCTGGAATAAGACCTAATTTATTGAATAGTGGGTCAAATACTTCTACAGGATTCTTTGTATCAACCTCATTACCAAAAGAACTAGGTGTATACCCACCAATCCTTAGTAACCCAACAAGTACTAAACAGATAACTAATACTCCTAATAATTTCTTAGTCATTTAACCCTTGCTTTCTATTTGGAGAATTACTTTACCAAGTAGACTTGGCTGTACTTCGACATTAGTAATCTTATATACCCCATCATCTGTAACTATTTCTTCTCCAACTTTTAGTAGTTCTACAAATTTCCATTCCCCATCAGATAACTCTACTTCCTCACACTTTTCAAATGTCAGGTCCTCAACTTCCCTATAATCTATCCCCCCACAAAACATTGGTCTAATATACTTATCGTGGGAAGGCACGTTCTGGAGATTTGGATTTTTTGAGCTATAGCGTCCGGTGCTTGTTCCTGTTTGCTTAAACGAACAGTGTATCTTATCATCTTTCTGTCTTACTTTAGGTAATTTTATGATGTATGTGCTTAATAATTTTGATGCCCCTCGATAATCTAATAATGCTTTTGTGAAAGGACTGTTTATCTTTTCTAGTATCTCTTCCCCAACTTTTCTTCCATCAATCGGTTTTATCTTCATAATGTCATATAAAACAATTGCAACTTGTTTTGGTGAAGATAGATTAACTGGATTATCTAGTTGCTCATGTGTCAAGCATTGTTCTTTATATGGAAGTAGTTCTTTATAACATTCATCTAGTGCTTTTTGTAGTTTTTCTTCATACTTAGGAATAATGGATTCGGTATAAGGCATATCTAAATACACCCCAGTCTCTTCCATATTAATAGTAGCCTCTAACACATCCATTTCAATATTTCTAAATACATAATATAGATTTCTGAAATCTTCCCTTGGATGGTCTGGTCGTAAATATTTTGCTTGGAACTGTTGCAACTCTCTTGTGTCAATGGCATCGTGAGCCGCATACATATAACCAATATCAATAGGAACATATTGGAAACCTATCTTATTAAACAAATCTCCGAATGTTGCCTCATCTTGTTTGGAAATATATTTTCCATGTAAATCCTTTAGTTTATGGGACTCATTCTCATTTAAGATATATCCTGCTATCTGAGTATCCCACCAACACTTTAACCGAACTCCGTAGGTAAATAGGATTGTACGAATATCGAAATCTGCATTGTGCATTATGATACGTGCAGTTATGCTAAGTAAAGCCTTTATAATTGATTCCTTAGATAACTGATTTTCTACCAGTTCACCTGTAAAGTAATCAATATGTCCATAAGGACAATAACAAGCCCTTTCTCCATCTACATACAAACATAAACCAACTACAGTATCTTTATAGAACTCTAGTCCAGTTGTTTCTGTATCAATAGAGATATAACCACATTTATTACCTAACTCAATGTATTCCAGCAACTCTTTTTCTTCTCGTATGATTCTATAATCGTCTGGATTGTAAAGTTTGGTACTCTCTGTACGTGCAAACTCAATCTTCTCTAAAAAACTCTGTACCTTTTTCTCTTCTTTAGTAAGTTTCTTAGGTTTTTTAAGTTCGTCTAATGTTTGTAAGACTAATTCGGTATTATCTCGTCTTTTTAATCCCATTTTACTTCCTTTCTCAAAGCCATTATAGCATATCACACAAATTTTGTAAATATGGAAAGGGAGTTCATTTTTACAAACTCCCTAAACTTTTCTTCACTAGTATGTCCAGTATGAGAGGTATACATCATTGCCAGATGCCGAAGTACAAGTATACATGGCAATAGGGCCTGTTGGATTCTGATAATAGTACTCACCATTAGATTTCTGCACTGTATAGTAGTTGTGTGCGTTCCAATCTTCTGATACTTTATATAGTGTAACAACACTTCCATCTGGTTTATACCATGTTGCAGTAGTTGCCCACTCAATTGCTGTGAATCCCATGTAATTATGTGCCCCAAAAATCATTGGATAACCCTCACCTACCCAACAATCACCTCTATCTACAATATCTTGGAATCCTCTACTCTCTAAGGCCCAAGAATATCCACCTACATATAATCTACCATAATTACCCATAACCATAGCAGGTGCTTGATAACTTGGTTGAGAATATGTATCATAAGATGTATTGTTAACATACGATGTTGAATAAGAATTTGTATTAGATACATAAGCCTTTTGAGATTCTTGTGCTAATCTTTCTTGCTCTAATCTCTCTTGTTCTAATCTTTCTTGTTCAATTCTATCTTCTGCTTCTTTAATTGTTGTAGCCATATCAACTACATTTGAACATAATTGTTCACTACCACTTACCTGTTCAATTGTTGGTACAGCAGTAGAAACACCTAACTCAACTAAGCTAAGTGTTCTATCTAACTGTTGGACTGGTAGATTAGGCAATAAAGCCAAAATAAAACTTAATAGTACATTCATTGTTGTGTTTAATATTCCTTTAATTCTTAATTATTAAATCTTGAAGGTAATTTTCTTTTTACCCTCTTCCTTACTTACTTCATCTGTTTTAATTGTGAAGATTTTCTTTTCTTCCTCACTACTTTCTTCTTGTATATCTGGAACAATCTCTTCCCCTTTATCTACACTAACCTCTTTTGTATTCTTTGAGATAGCAAAAGTGTCTGTAAATTGTTTCTTCTTACGTGAAGGGGATTTAGGTTCTCTACCATATCCATAAAAACCAAACTCATCATCTGGTTCTTCTTCAACCTCTTGGATATACTCGTTTGGAATTTGTTCTACAAATCCATCAAAACACTCTTTAGGAACTTCTGCGTTTTCGTCTCCGAACTTCTGTTCCTTAAATATTTTGTTGTTGTATGTGTCTAGTCTATCTTCATCAAACACAAAATCTCTTGCTTGTTTGAAAAAGAAAAACTGTGTTTCGTAAAACTCATTACCAGACATGCAGAACCCACGGCCCTTTATCTGCGGTTTACTACGATTGCTTATATCTTTGTCAAACAATCTGGCTGATGCACCATCATCAAAACCACCTACGATGATTCTTTGTTGGATATTATTCATCTGGTCACTGTTTATAGTACCTTGAGTTATGCTTTGTGCGGCGATACAAACGTGAACACCTGCGGCACGACCTAGACGTAATATCTGACCAAGGGCAGTCTTAATATCATCAAGTGCCCTGTAATCATCACTACTCATTAAGGCATTCATTTCATCTATAAGCAGAATCATTGCCTTAACCTTAAAGTCACCAGTCGTTTTCTTGATGTCACCTTCTTTAATATAACTATTATATCCACGATATTCAACTAACTTAGGATTTCTTAACTCATTGTTCTTTAATCCATTATAAATATCTTCAATAGTCATAAATGTTTGACATCTTCCGTCTGGGTGCATCTTTGCCATCTTTTCGTAGTTCCTATCAGTCTTATCTAAGTCCTGCCAAACACAGAATATCTCATCAAACTGATATTCTCTACCAAACAATGTATAGTAGTTTACTGTTAGGTTTCTGATATTGTACACATTGTTTACACCTGCAGTAGCCATAAACTTATATCGTTTATCCATGAGTTGATAAAAGGCAACAAAGGCATCTCGTGCCTCATCTACCTCTAACGCTACACCAACAACACCTTTTACACCTTGTAGTAAGTTAAATTCCACCTTTTTCATATCAACACCAATCATCATGATATTGTCAGAAAAGTGTGAAATATGAGAAACGATACCATTCTCTGTGACAGACTTACCTCCACCTGTACCACCACAAATAACTAGAGAAGTAGATGGCAGAGTATTCAATAGTTTATCATCTTTAATATTATCATTTAATTTCCAAGTTAAAGGTGCAACTTTTAAAGTAGTGTTGTTTATAGAAAGACCAAGATAAATATTATTCCAATCTTTTCTACTCTCATCGAACTTATAAGGTGCAACAGTTGGCACAGGTTGTTTTGGTGTAACAACTACTTCAATATATCCTAGGTCAATATATGTATTGATATAGAAATAAGAGAAGTGGTCTGATAAATCTGACATTGTACTAACAAAATCTCTCTTATCTACCTCTTTACCTGTTCTACTAAACTCAATAAATAGCCTATTGTGTGTATAGAATATAACTTGTGTTCCTAAGTACTTATTGGCAATCTCTAACACCCAATCATCAAACCCACACTTGCGTAAGAATAAAAGATGTAATATTCCCCATAATAAAAAGGCAACCCCACAAATGCAGAGTGCCCCAAGTTCAATATATAAATAGTAGATACTGCTAGAAATATCTGGTAGTTTATTGGATATGCTAATACCGAATAGAATAGCAAATATAATCAGGAACGCAATTCCTGTACCAATCATTACCTTAACGAATCTACTAATTGTCAAGTGTTTAGGTAATATACCTGTTAAAACTTGTTCTTCCTTACCATTTTGCATTAAATAAACTCCTTACTTAAAGTTTCTGTGTCATACACTAACCTAACTGCAAAAGATGGTGGTAGTGGAGTACCATCAAAATCATAGTTATCCACTTCTACCATAAGAACATCTAAACCTCTGAAATACTTATCAAAGAACTTATCAGTAATAGTAACTTCTGCATTTTTAATTAGGTTTCTTTGTAATACACTACTAACTAAGGTTTCTAACATTTCAACTGTTACAATTTCCTTATTCATATATGCACGTGTATCTTCTTTTATCTTCTTATTTAATCTCTCTAATGTTAATTCTACATCACCAGAGATAATTAAATTTAAAAAATCATCTCTCATACTACACCTCACTTTTTGGAACATACATTTTTCCAAACGTACTTGCCGCTCTTGCTACTTCGGCATAAGAGTTTTCATTAAACTCATAAGACCTAACGATGTTGGAACTAACAGATACTCTACTACCATATTTACTTGGCACATCAACTACAAAAATAGTATCGAAGTATTTCTTTACAAATTGATTGTCTATAATAACCTGTGTACCTGTATAACTATAAAAATCTAAGGATTCTAATACAAAATCTACTACATCATTTGCAGTAACATAGTATTTACTTAAAGAACCCTTTTTATTACCGTGGAATCTATCATCGTTCAAAGCATTTAGTAACTCTTCGGAAACATAGAAAAATATCTCACTATCTCGTAGGCCTGCGTTTGGATTCTTGTATTTAACCATTCTTCTAACTCTAATCATCACGCTCTATATCTCCATCAAGAGGGTCAATTGGATAGACTTCAAATTCTTCCCAATTTATATATTTAGCAATATCCACCGATTCTAAAATCTTAGTGAATTTAGCAGTATTTAATTCACCATTCTCAGAGAACTTTAAATTGCCACTAGATGCAACATTACCAACAAATCTTGCTCTTAAATCAAATACAACTGTAATCTTTTTTCTCTCAATTCTTACCTGTACAGTATCAGCCTCTAAATCACTACAATTTGTAGATTCTATAATTGCCTCAACAACTGCATCCCCAATTGTAAATAATTTATCTTCGTTGTACTCTGATAGTGTACCAACAGAAAGAACTACAGAATTATCACGAGTTACTACCTTTGATACATATTTCCCACTTCTATTTTTAGAAAATAACATTATTCTCACCTCTCTTATAATATATCATAATAAAATTGTCATTTCAACTCATTTATTATGAAAATAAAAAGAAGGGAGATTGTTACTCTCCCTTTTCTTTCTTCTTCTTATAAATCACGTAGCCAATACCCGCGATTGCAGAAGTTGCAAGAATACCGATAGCAATAGGTGCGATAGAGCCCTTAGATGTTTCTTCCTTAGTTTCTTCTACCTTAGCATTTTCTTCCTTAACTTCATTCTTCTTTTCTTCGTTTGGATTACCGATTTCTTTATCAATCTTAGGCTGTTCTACAGGTTTCTTCTCTTCCTTCTTAGAAGTTGTTTCAGACTTGTCGATTGCAATATTCTTCTTAGAATTATCTTTAGAATTATTTACAACAACACCTGTTTCAATAGCCTTTTGACGAGCAATGTACTCATCGTGTGCTTTCTTAGCACTATCTAACTTAGCCAATAGGTCATTTAACTTGTTAGTTTCTGTTTCTAAGACTGCCTTTTGAGCATCTAATTCAGCTAATGCCTTATTTGCCACGATATTAGCATTGTTTAATTCTTCTAATGCAGTTGCATATCCTGCCTTAGCATCTTCTAACATTGCCTTAGCCTGTGCTAATGCTGGGCCTGTCTTAGTAGGGTCTAACTTATCAAATGTTTCCTTAGCCTGTGCTAACTCTGCTTTCTTAGCATCTAATACCTTTTGTGCATCTGCTACCTTAGCAAGAGCAGTATCATAAGCAGATTGCTTTGTTGCAGTTAAAGCCTTTGCCTGTTCTAATGCTTGTGCCTTTGTTGCAGTTAAAGCAGTAGCGATATTGTAATCACTTGTAGCAGAATTTAACTTATCAGTAGCTTTAGTTAATTCTTCTCCTGCCTTGTCAGCAACTGCTTGTAAGTTAGCAACCTTAGCAGTTAAATCTTCTACCTTCTTAGTAGCCTGTGCAACTGCCTCATCAAAGTTATCTAACTTAGACTGTAAGTCAGACTTATTCTTTTCTAAATCTTCTAACTTCTTAACTTCTGTTGCTAATTCACTCTTAGCCTGTTCTAATGCTTGGTCAGCAGTAGCCTTTTCAGCCTTAGCACTTTCAACCTTAGCATCTTGTGCTTGTGCATCTGCAATAGCCTTTTCTAACTTAGTCTGAGCATCAGCAGTTGCCTGTAATGCGTTCTGTAAGTCTGTTAAAGCATTATTTGCTTCTGTTGTCTTTACTTCAACCTGCTTGTCTAATTCAGTAGATTGTGCTTCAAGACTTGCTAATTCATTCTTAGCATTTGCTAATTCAGCTCTAGCATTTGTTAGTGCACTACCATCACCTTCAAGAGCTACTTCATATTCTGCCTTAGCCTTGTCATATGCCTTTTGTGCTTCTGCCTTTGCAGTTTCAATTTCATTCTTATATGCAATTAAGTTGTCTAAGTATGTCTGTGCGTCAATTGCATTTTGTGTTACTTCAAATGTAAAGTTCTGGATTGTTACTAAACCATAACGAGTACCAACAACATCTTGTAACGCACCTGCTACTGTATATCCACGATTTACGATATTTGTGTAGTGCCCATATTGACGGTCTAATGGGCTACGACCATTAAATTCCACCTTATATGCTTCCTTATATTCTGCATCAGATAAATCCTTATGGTCATAAGCAAATTTCTCTGTTGTGTATAACCAGAATAATGAAGCATCCACCCCCTTAGAACCAAACGCTAAGTTTTCAGCAACTGTATAAAGTTTACTGTGTGGATTTGCCTTTGGATTTTCTTTCCAAATAGCTTCTGTTGCCGCACTACGAGCCATAGCAGTAGCCATTAAGTAGTCATCTACCTTTAAGTCTGCTAAACCTGTAAAGTTACTGTCGGATTGACGTAATTTGTTTGTGGCGATAATGTTCTTAACACCCTCGATAGCATTGTCTAAGTTTGTACGAGAATTTCTATTTGTTGAATCCTCTGTATTCATAAATGGGTCATTCTTATGGTCCTCAATAACCTTAACAGCCTTGTCAGAGTTATTCTTCTCAAACCAACCTAATGTACCCTTCTTAATTGCTTGGTCAGCCTCATCTAATACTTTCTTAGCTTCATTCATTGTCTTTTCTAATTCAGTAGTCAATGAACCATTTTCTGCATCCTTGACTTTTTGTTCAAGTTCTGCAACCTTAGAAGTTTGTGCTGTAACCTGTTGTTTCTTATCAGAAGCGCTCTTCTTTGCTAATTCCAATGCTTCATCAGCACTCTTCTTAGCATTTTCTTTCTCAACCTTGTTAGCTTCTGCATTTGCCTTTTCTGTTTCAGCAGTAGTCTTAGCAGTATCTAGTTCATTCTTCTTAGCAGTTTCTGTTTCTACCTTAGCATTAACAGTATCTACTTCTCCCTGCTTAGCAGTAACATTCTGTTCCTTTTGAACCTTAACTGGCTTGCCTGCCTCAATTTGAGAAGTAATATTGTCGATTTCAGCTTGTAAATTCTGCTTTGCATTTGCATCGTTTAACTTAGCCTTTTCTGCTTCTGCACTCTTTAATTCTTCCTTACCACTAGCCAGATTACTGTCAGCAGTATTCTTAGCAGTTTCTGCATCTGTCTTTTCTTGTGTGGCAGTGTCTACAAGTGCTTTCTTAGCATCTTCATCCGCCTTAACTGTATCGTAGTCAGACTGAGCAGTTGCTTGCTTTCCGATAGCATCATCTAATACTACCTTAACTTCATTTGACTTACTAGTTTCTTCATCAACCTTAGTCTGTAATTCAGTACTTTCTGCTTCCTTAGTTTCAATGTCTTTCTTACCTGCTTCACGGTCATAAGCATTTGCTTGCTTATCTAATTCTGTGTGTTCAGCAACAGAAGTTTCCATATTATCCACTGTTGCCTTTGCAGTTTGTTCCTTTTCTTGTGCTACCTGTTGATTAGCCACAGCAGTATTAGCTTCTACCTGTGCTTTATCAACATTTGCTTGTGCAGTTGTAACTACTGGCTTTTGTGCCTCTACTGCCTGTTCAGCTTGCTTTTGAGCATCTTCTGTTTCTTCTGCAAATACTGGTGTAGAAATCACTGATGTCGCAGATACACCCGCTAATGTTGCTAATGTAACCTTCGTTAATTTATTCATTTACGTTATTTTTCTCGCTTTCTGTTAGTGTATTTTACCTAACCTATGTGTATATCATAACACAATTTCCATACATTTGTCAATACCTAAGTCACTCTTTTGTATTATCAATAATCAAATCATATTGAGTATAAGAAGAATCTAATGTACTCTGTCTAATATTTTCCCCAGTTACACTATAATAGTAGTCATTTATAGTGGAGATAATATCTTCTTCTTTATCTCCTCGGTTAACCTGAATTACCGTAAAATGTTCTTCACCATTGCAATATAAGGAAATCTCAATACAAAATTCACCCTCATATACTGACAAAACAACAACTTTGTCTAGTAAACAGATGTCTTTATCGTAAGAATCATATAATTGCATTGGTACAATTCGTGTTTCTGTATATGCAGATTGCATCATCATTGAATTATATGTATCAGGTTTGAAATAATTTTTAAAACGTGTCACTTTACTTGCATTAAAATAAATCATTGTCATCTGTGATTACCAAACCTTTCTCCATTTTTCCAAGATACTCCTTCTTCCTCATCAAAGTCGTACTCATCATGAGTGTTATCTTTTTCTGCGTAAGTATTAACAAACTCAATAAATTGCTCTCTTGAAAACTTGTCTGAGCCTAAAATATCGTGAAAAGCATCTGCAAATGTGTTATCCACTTTCTTTAACTTATACTTATTAGAATCTCCAATCTGTTTACAGTACATGTCTAATAATTTACACTCTGGTTCTTTTACTACATTATCCTTAACTATCATAACCTCATCATCAAATGAGTAATTACAAATTAGTCTACCTGACAATTCTAGTTTTGCACCATTTGACAGTTTATTCAACTGTTTAATCTGATAAAGTATATTTGTTATTGCTTTTCTACTACTCTCTGCATAGGTTGTATAAGACTTATTTGTAGCAAAGATAAATCCAAATTTCTTAACTGTACCGTTAAATACAAATCTAATCTTTAGCATTATTTAATTTATCCAAAGGGTTGCTCGACAGCATATGCATTGGGTAATTTGGAACAACATGAACGAAACCACTGTTGTTATCCTTATCTATCATAAATACATCACCTGCTACAAACTTTGAAGATACCATTCCTACGATAGCTTCTCTATCAATAGGATTATCTCCTAACTGCGTTGTATCAAATTTAGACAAGAATAAACTTGCTTCTTCCATAGAACTCTTAAAAATAAACTTAGTTGCAATGTGGTTAGCAATTCCCTTTGGAAAATGACTTACACCTTGACTGGCAAGGATTGTTGCGAATCCCAAACTTCTTCCAATTACCAAGAATCTATCAATAATAGCAGACATCGCCTTATTTCCAAATAACAAGTGTGCCTCATCACAACAAAATACCGTTGGAATCTTATTGTTAGACGATAATATCTCTAATAGTTTAGAGGATAATAAGTACACAATAGCACTTGTAAATCTTTGACTAGCAGTATAGTTTTCTACACTAACTGTATGGTCCGGCAAGTCCATACCATGTAAAGAGATTACAAAGCTATCAGTTAAACTTAACTCTAATGGTTCTACGTTCTCTTCTCTTGTAAATAGTAGTTTACCATATTTACTATCGGATACTGCCTTTAATCTCGCACCTAAATTAGATGCAAAACTGTTATCACGTGAGAATAAGTACTCTGCTACATCTTGCATATCTACATAGTTTCCATCTCTCTTAAATCTAGTTACAAAGTCTTGAATAATTGGAGTAACCGCTCTTTCCTCATCTGTGGAAAGTTTACCACAAATTAACTCTATAATTGATAAAATAACAGAGGTATCTATATCCTTTAAGAATGTAAATGGATTTAACGCACCATCACGGATATTATTTATATCTACAATCTTAACATTAGGATAAACATTCTGTATTTTTATCAAGTCATTCTTAGGGTCAATCACTAATACTCTCTGTCTCATACTTAATGCATTTGCTAAAGTACTCAATAAGAAGATAGACTTACCTGCCCCACTACCCCCAACTACAATTGTACCTGCAGGATTATTTGTCCAAATTGAACTCATTGGTTGCCATCTAATTGTTCCCATATACACTTTCCTTTCTAATATAAAAAAGATATGCTATGCATATCCACTAATTTACTCGTGCAAAATGAATTGTTGAATCATTCTGAACTAACTGTAATTCCCCATCAACCATCTTAAAGGAGAATTTACCTGTTTCTAATTGATATGAACCATCTTCTTTTAATTGATAACCTGTTGTACCTGATGGATTACCGTTTACTGTCATACTAACATCTTTATCTGTAAACTCAAATCCTAATAGAATTTGGTTATACTGCTCTTCACTAAAAATCTTCTTTAAATCTTCCAATGAATACTTATTACCCATTGCAGTTACATAGGATACTTCCCACTTACCTACAATAGAATTGTTTGTTTCTTCTGCAGTCTTTTCTTCTACAGGTTCACTCTTTGGTTGTTCTACCTTCTTAGGACTACAAGCACTCATTCCTAAAATCATTGTTGCACAAAATACTGTTTTTACTAACTTATTCACTTAATTCTTTTCCTCTCTCTGCGTGTTACTAGATGCATACTTTTTTTCTTACTTTTCCTAGTTCAACTACACTATTGTCATTTTGGTCTACAAAGTAAAAAATATCATCAATTGATATTAAATCGCCATAACAAATATCAGTTTTCCATTCATCATCTTTATAGCTACTTACTTCGTTAAAAATATCATTAAAACCATATCCTACATCACTAAATACAAACTCTTTAAACTTAGTGGTGTATTTTAACATCCTTGCTAAATCCCAATCAAATCTTCGCATTGTTTCATAGTAGTCACCAGACCAATATCCGACGATACCATCATAGTCCATCTTCTCATGGTCTGGCTTATATACTACTACATGTCTGCCAATTTCATTAGAGAATAACATTACTTATTTTCTTCTGATTCTGCGTTACTTGTTGCCTTTGAAAGGGAATCTGTTGCCTTAACAACCATCTTGTCAGCCTTATTAAATAAGCCTAACTTTTCAAACCAACGAGAAATAAAATTTCCCAATACACATCCAATTGCTGATGTAATAATTAAACGTAAATATACCATATTTTTCTATATCTCCTCTTTATCTTCTTCTTTTTCTTCTGGTTCTTCCTGCATAGATAGTACAAAGTTTACAAATTCATCTCTATCCATGCTTTTTACTTCATTTAATACTTCTTTTAATTCTTTTTCCTTATCCATGTTTGTATTCCTCATTTGCTAGACCATGTTTACGATACCAACGTAAAATCTTCTCATTAATCTCAATCAACTCTTCTAGTTGTCTAACTGAAAACCTTACATCAGGTTCATACTTGGCAGCATAACTAAGACTATTGTACACCTTTGAATTTTGTTCAATATCGTCTAAAACTCTCAATAATTCTTTTCTTGATTGGAGTTTTGACTGTGTAATGTTATCTTTAATGAAGTTTACAACAATGAATATTCTATGCACTTCAGGATAGGATTGAGTACAGTCAAATGCAATCTGCTTTAAGATTAACTCTACCGACTGTTCGAACATGTACCCAATACATAACAGTAAATCCTTATCGGTCTTTAATCTATCTTTACTATACTTATCATACTGTGCAATACCCATCTCATAAAAATAGGTTGAACGTGCTTCTAACATTAGCATAGAACAATCACCTACTCCATCTTATTGAGTTCTTCTTCTACAACTCTCTTCACAGTAGTATCATACTGTTTCTTTATTTTGGATAAGAATGATTCTACTCTATCAATATCCTTTGTATAGAACTTCTGTTGTTCCGCATACATTGGATATAGCGTACATTCGTACCCACCGCTATTGTATAGAACTTCAATCTCAAACTGTCCGAGAGATACAACCTTTTGATAGTCTAAAATTATATCTCCTTCAACCGTTGAGTTCTCAATATCACTGAGTTCTCCAACTACTTTTTCCATGAAATCCCTACAAACATGAGTTAGTGCTGATGCAACATAGAATTGGTTTCTAACTATATTACATGCTCTTTCACGTGATATGGTTTCTTCATGAATAACTGTGTTATCAATCGCTCCCCAGTTTACCACTTCAACTCTAGTTTTCACTGTTCCATCTCTCAATACAGTCATATACATCACTATATCTACCATAACACCACTAAACAACTTTAAGACATATAACCCATCTTTAAGGCTAGAAAATCTTCCTACCCCAAGTAACTGGTCTAAATAAGCTTCTGTATCCATTTTTGGTATCATTATTTCATCTCCCACAGTTAAATACAATCTCAGATAGTTTCTTCATAAACTTATTATGTTTTGTAGTTAATACTTTGCAAAGTTCTTCTTTGTTATAGTTATCTGCAGTTAATTCAGTTTCTAATTTATTGGTATAAACTCCCAAATACCAACTATCTCCATAACTATTAGCAGAACCAACTTCTACATTATGGATAATTAGATTAAATTCTTCTGTGTCAGTATCTTGTTCTAAATCATTTGTTGGTCTATTAACTCTAAATTCTTCAATAAATTCATCTTTTGTCTTTTCACATAGATTAGTAACTTTCTTCGAAATTGCATCTATGTTTAACACTAACCTTTCAAAATCTTTGTAGACTAATGTTCGTCTCCCATCTAGAGGTGTGATGTACCCCTCAAAATCCTTAAAAAATAACGATGCACTATAATGATTATTTTCTAATGGAGTAAAATATAAATATAACTTTGCAAAGTTACCATCAATGATGTTTAAGGAATAAATTGACCTAGTTACCTCTAACCCTGTGGTTTCTAAAAGTTTTTCAATATTCACTGATAAAACTCCTTTGTTTCTACTTTAAAATTTCCTCACCGTTTAACATATTGTTGTAAAGTTGTGGATTAAATTCACCACTCTGTTCATGTGCAAAGAAAATGTCTTTATCAGATGGTGTGAGTGTTAATAAATAACAATAAGCACGGTTAGAATCAATATCATTTTCATATTGCTTTTTTAATGTAACAAATAAGTCAATATCACTTTCTTCTGTGCAACGGTCTGTAATTGCAGAACCAAACACTTTAATAGAAGAAAAGTATTCTCTTATCTTTTCATCATTTGCAATCTTTTCAATTTCTAATCGTTTAATATCATTTATCATGATTAAATCATACCACAACTTTACATAAAAGTCAATACTAATACTGTTCTAAATCTAGGTCAAATTCTTTTTCTAAGTACTGAACAAAATCAATTAAATCATCTGTTGGTAAATAGTTTTCTAATGCAGTAATAATATCTGCCTCAGTAATACCACAATCACAAACGATTGTATCTAATGCTCGTACTGCTTGTTCATTTGTTGTTATTTTCATTTGTTTTCTCCTAATCTAATTCAAGACTATATTCAATGTTGTCTGTAAATCTAATTTCTAATTCTCGTATAATAGCTTTTTCTAACTTGGAATCATTAATTCCTTCCCCATCTTCGAAGATTTCAACATCCTCTACGTCAAAATCCCCTACATACTCACACTCTTGGTAATAAGACAATCTTAACTTAGATAAATTTAATTTGTATGTGGCAGTTAGGTATGCATTAAACGTAATATTTCTAACATTTCCATCTGCATTTAATGGACAACTATCATAAGAAGAAAAGTCCTCATCATCAATCTGAACTTCAACTGTTATTGTTAATTCATCCAATCCAGGGTCTACAGAAATATCTTTATAAGTTACATTTTTACCACCAACTAAGTTGTTTGTAATCTCAATGTTTACTGGTAATTCAATCTTCACACTCTTAACTCCTCAATTTTCTTCAAATGTTGATTAATATGGAAACGAGCATCAATCATCTCGTTTAAGAATAAAATAAACTCATTTAAGTTATCTCTTGAAACAATAGAAGAATCAGAGAGAGATAATTCATGATTGAAAAACTCACATCTCCAAATTACTCGCATTTCCTTATCCCCATAATACTCATCTAATGATACTCTAATTCCATCATTTACAAATTCAAAGTAGGTTTCAAAATCAGTTTCAACTAACTTATGTACATTATTACTTACTTTGTTTGCAAACTCTTTAAATGTAAACTCACTCATTTGTGTTATACCTCACTCCATTTTTGGTCATCTCTATTATCAATTTCCACACGGTCATCTTCAAATTCAAACTCTGTCTTATCTCTTGGAACGGTTATTTCAATTTCACCCTCTAAATCCTCTACTACTGCATCTGCACCAGTATAATCAGCATCTAAAGGAGAGTATCCCAATTCATCAAGACCACGTTTTTTATAGTAATCTTCTAAATCTTCAAACTTAGAGAAGTAGTATCTGATAAATTCATTCTTACCACCACTCTGTACAATACCCATTCCAGGATATGTTGAATCAATCGTTGTTGCTAAGTTGTTATCTAAGGCAACTAAACTTGCACCAGTTTCAGTGGCTCTTCCACAAAAGCCTCTAACCTATATACCCTTGGTTTCCCAATATTTCATCAGGGAGTAGACTATACCATCACATAATGTGTCGAGATTATAGTCGTTGAACGTCATTCTCACTAACGAGAAGTTTCGATGCGTTTGATTTCCCAATCATAAACGATGTTACCATACCGAGTCCGTTACTACTCGCCACAATACTATCACTAACATTGCTTGGTTGTTTATGCTCTAAGGGGTTTCCCGCAATTTACTCGATTTAATGTGGTCTATAAAGACTTTAAACCACAGTTGTGTGTAAATATCCTATTTCCATTATCAGTATAAATTAAGAATTGACTATCTGATGAATTTGTTGTAATACAAGCACAATCCACAGCAGGTACTCTAGATACTCTAACTAATCTAATGTTATCTTCATATCTTCCGAACCTAATATCATTCTCAATATACCAATCTTGATTAATAAATAAATCTTCTGTTTCTGTTACGTACTCATAAGTATTGTCTTTGTTTTGTACGGTCCATTGATGCACATCTGAACAAGTTACAGTACCATTTGTAAATGTAATTTTATACACAGTCTTAGGAGTATGTGTTGGAGTTATATCTAAGATATTATGGAACTTATTATCTGTACCAAACACTTTATCATTTAAAGTAATATCTCTTAATAGTTTATCCCCACTGTCTGTTACAACTAACGTATCTAACGCTAGTGGGTTTGAACGGATTACCGTAGGCAAAATAACAGCGGAAGGTTTTTGGGTGCAAACTATTGCGTGAATAGCTGCACTTCTCCCTAACTGAGTGATAGAAGCAATCAAACTAACAATTTCAGTCCTTAGCATATCTTGGTCTTTTGACTTCTGGTCTTTACTTCCACTTAATTGGGTTAACTCTGCCAACTCATCAACTACTGTGACTAACATCTTCATCTCATCAGAGTAGATATAATTGACACAGTTATAGTTTACCTCAATCCAATCTGTTCCATTCAAACAAACTTCAATCTTACTAATTGTTTCAGTGTTTACTAGTTCAACTAATTCATTTGCTGTAATCTCTTTTTCTGCCGAGTTAACCTTCACTTTAATAATATCAGTTTCTAAGTAATCTCTCCCAGTAATATATACCTTACCAGACTTCTTAGTTGGCTTATACTCCATGATATTCTTTATTTTCAGTTCGGCTAATCGTTGGTTTCTACGATACATCGCTTGTTTTGCAATTCTAAGTACTTCAACCGCCTCTTCTACAGTATTTGCTACCCCAGTAATTCCTTTCATTCCCTTATAGCCAGAAAACTCTGTAAACTTAGGGTCTATTAAAGATAATGCAACTTCGTTTCTATGTGCAATTCCACCATAAATAATATTCTGAACTGCTACGGAATTGTGGTGAATAAGTCCGTTTAACTCATACTTTCCTGTAGAGGTAGAAACGCAAAAACACGGTAACTTACCTAAAAACTCTACATTTTGAATAGTTGTGCCAGAAAAAGTTAAAATACCATATTTTTTAAATAAGTATGCTAAACCATTAACAGGAATCCAATATACCCTATCCGAAACCATCTGACTCTCCCATGAAGTTTGAACTCTAGTTACTGACGCTTCATGGTAAGTACCATCATCAAACTTAAATATATAAAACTCATAGTGTGGTTCACTAATATCTGTTACATGAACCCCATCAACATGGTTTCCTAAGAGGTAGTCTGTCATCGTTTTTCTATGTTGCATATCGGCATTACCTAAAATATTTACATATAGCTTCTCTTTTAATGGAACGTTCCCAACACAGTAGTTTGAAATCTCTGCCTTTGCATCATCACATAAAGGAGAGACATCAAACTGTAATAAATGGTCTCCACTTAATACAATAGTTCTATTGTTGTAAGTGACCTTATATGAATTATATTGGTGAGACAAGTGTTTTTCAGTTACTACCGACCCATCTGAAAACACATGCCCAACATTAACATCCTTCCACTTCATAATTAAAAATCCTCCAAAAATTTATTAATATCCTCAACCGACCACAAAAGTATGTAGTTTAAGTTATTCTCTTTTGCAACTTTATACTTTTCAACATCCACAACAGTCCAAATATGTATGACCTTATCATAAAAACTACTTGTTTTTGCTAAGTCCTTATATTTGTTTAAAGTATTCACGTCATCAGGATTATCCTTATCAAACAAATGCGTTTGATGAACAAAATGCCCATTAAGTTCTATATACATATTATACTCTGGTAAATAAAAATCACAGAAATATGGGTATAATTCATCTTTATATTCTTGAATGTATTGTATATTCAAGTCATCTAACTTATTTTTGAAATATCTCTCTAAAGGTGAAATCTTTTGGTGTTTAACACGAGTACTTACAACTTTATTTTTATGTTGTTCAGAACGATTTAAACAAGATATACACCCAACCCCAATAACATGATAGGTTTCTTTTTCACAAACTTCACAATAACGCAACCCATCATATTTCCTGTGTGCATTACGAAAGTTTATTGACCCCCAAATTTTTCCATTACTACTTGATATATCTCTAGCTTTCTTTGTTCTATTGTAAGCAGTAATGTCATTAGCTGACTTCATCCTTCTTTCTGGAGTGGACATTCTTGCTCTAGCAGATTCCACATGTTCCACATAATTTGCTACACACTTAGTAGAACAGAATTTATGAAAACCATCTCCAAGCTTATGAAAGGTTGTAGGTGCACCACAGGTTAGACAAACCCCATCAGATGGTTTCATTAAATAGTTTCGATAATATTCCTCTGAAGATGTTTTATGTGATTGTCTAATATGGCTCGATAATGCTTTTAAATTTAAAAATTCTTTTTCACAGATTTTACATTTTTCCATCATCTATCTCCTGACCAACCCATATTGCTTTACCTCCACCAGTATTATATGTATAAATTGCATCATACTTATAGGAGTAACCCCCATCAAAAAACTCTGGTACTGTCTTATCACACACTAAAAAGATGTGCTCCTCAGAGTCTACAGATATGCACCTAACCAACATGTTTGGAATTAAAGTCTTACTAACAAGTTTATAGTTAGTATTATTTCCCAATATATAATCACCCACAACTAATTCCTCACAATGCGTTGGCACAATTTTACCCCCAAAAATCACAGGGAATCTGTGGATAGAGTCTGACTTAATTGTAATCACTGTATCCCCATTACTAAAAGATAATTCATACATTTTGTCAGAGATGTGTATATCATGAACAGCTTTAACAACGATTGGTTTATTACCTCTATCAAACACGTAATCACCAACTTGGATAGTTTCCATCGTCTTATAACCTTTTGTGGTAGGAATGGCAGTATCTAAACTAAGTGGTGCACCACAAATGAGTCCCTGCGGTGCAGCAGGTAATTCCATGTCAGCTTGAAGGGGGTTACCCATTTCATCTAAGAATTGACTCTTACCCAATTTCTTTTTATCAACTTTATCTGGCATCCAAGCAATTTCGCCTTTACCTGTAATTCCTAAAGTGAAGAATCTAGTAGGACGTAACCAACTTCCTTGCCATCTCGCAACGGTAGGTGGTTTATCATATCCTACAAAACTTACTTTTCGTTCTTCTAAGTGCAATTCATAGTTCCAAGTATAAGTAGATAGGAAGTTATTTAACTGATTTAAGTACTCTGGTAAATACTTATCATCAAAGGTAATAGGGTCTACTGTAACATCAATCCTGTTGATTGTATTATACTTATGTTCCAAAGTAAAAGGTACATTATTAAAATCTACCCCTTTTCCCTTTTTATCTACTAGATTATGCAGAATCTCATATATCTGAGTTATCTCTGCTCTAGTTTTCTCAATACGTTGTTTTCTTAGTGTTGTTAATGTTAGTGTAATAGACACACTTACTAATAAATACACAAGCATTACCCAAATTGCATAGTTCATAATTAGGTTATTAACAGCTTGTAAGATAATTGCTACAATAAATAGACCTATTAGTAATAAACTATCTTGCCTTGAATAATTAAAATTCTCTTCATTATCTGTTGTTACATCCATAGTTATGTTAGATATATACTGTGAAAGTGATACAGATAAGAAGTAAATTAATACATACATAAAATTTCCCTCCTACTTATTTTAGAACCACTTAATTTTAAATGTTAATTCTGGATTCCACTCCTTAAATGGTGCTAAGTACTCTTCTTCGCCAGTAAAATATTCTTCCTTACTGTTTAAGTTGAAGAAGATTCCTTGATATTCAACCCCATAGAAATGATTGGATACTTCTGATTCTTTGCTATTAAATGCAACTTTGAATGGTACATCATTCCCATCTTTATCTACTGCATAGACTTCAAAGCCATGTGCACCAGTTACATAATCGGTTAAATCCTCTAGCCACTGGGAGTGTAGTAAATGGTTTTCTGACTTTTTAATGTCTGATAAATTAAAACACTCTTTATATCCCTTTTTAAAGAACTCTAATACTTCTCTTAATGTCATAATATCCCCTAAATACACACGTAATCTTGCTGTATTACAAACTCATGTGCCGCAGTAATAAATCTAGCATCATTGGACTCTACAGAAAAATCATCATATCCATATACATCTGTCGATAACTTAGGTGTAATAACAATATTACCAGATAGAAGTTCTCTTGTTCCCTTTACCTGATAACCCACTTTAAATATTAATCTTCCTTGTACTGTTGCTGACATATCTAATAGAATAGCATTATTTTCAGCACTACAAAGATTGTATGAAATCTCTAATTTTCTCATTTTCATTACCTCTTCAATAAATAAATAGCACAACTTTACCACTTACTTGAAGCAGTTCCATTATTGCCATACCAAAATTCCAAACGTTCTAAGGAAGTTGTTAGTCCACGTCTTGTCATAGAGTATTCCTCAACAACCTCTTCTTGCCCGATTCTACAAACTCCTATCCGAACAGTGTAGTCTGACTCTTGCCACACAAAAATCTCTGCTTTATCGGTATAGAATCTAGCTACTCCACCTTTATCATCTCTCCATTGAAGTTTAAAACTGGTAAGAATGGCTAACATAAGTTCACAATACTCTTTACAAAAGAAATGTACTGTTATTTCACTTTTATTAAACATTAACACTCTCTACTTCCTGATAGATAGTTAAATTATTAACAAAGTTAGTTGCAATCTCAAAATACTCTTGTTTCATATAACTAATACCTTCAAAGATAAAATCCTCTGTAGTATATTCTTCCTTAAGGCTATCAAATCTTGTCTGAATATTAAATTCTAACTCTTTTCCCTTAGAATCTACCGCTTTAAATGCAAAGTTTAATGTACTACCTCTTAATACAACATAGGTAATATCCACTGTCTTAAATCCCTTTGCTACTCCCTTATATATAAACTGTATTGCCTTCATATTATATAAGCCTTTCCGCTTTTTATCTTAATTTTCTACCAATATATCCCCTTTAAACTACCATGTGTGTCGATTTCTTAAAACGTGAAATCTCCACAGAAAAGATTTCGACAAAAACACTCTCAATCTTTTCAGGATTCTATTATTAATCTAATTGATTTGCTTTACCCATTACTACCAGAACTCATGTTTCAAGACCTAACGGTAAAACATTCGTTCAATTCTCCACAATCAATTAACTACTACAACAAGTTATCCACAATATCCACTGCGGTAAATAACGGTAAGAGTAGAGAACTGATACAAATATGCCTATCGCATACAAGTATAATAATGTATCAATTCTCTCTTACTTTATTTAAACTCTGCGTCTAAATTAACGTATAAGTCTTTCAAACTGTCTTATTAATACTTAGGAAGTTACTCCTAATACACATAATCTCACCCCACACCCAGAGATTTACTACATGTGTAAAATAAAAGAACACTTCGTACTAAAAGTGTCCAAAGATTACTATTCTTTTTCTGTGGTTGCCATAAGGTTTTTACCCTTGCCTAGCAGTTTTTGATGTGAGTTGGCAGTCTTGTTTTTACGGACTGCACTGACGATGTTTCTTTCAATAAGATAAGAAAGAATTACACCGAGCCTGTTATCTACTAACTGGGGTGGCTAACCTACGAGTTCTACTTCCGTACAGTAGAAACCTTGTTACAGGAAATAACACCCATGCCCGCCTGTGTTATTTTTGAGGAAAATTGTTGCAACCCAAATTATATGATACTCAACCCATTTAATTCTTATTGCACACTACATTATAACAAATTTCACAAACTCTGTCAATAGGTAATTTGCAAATTTTGCACCAAATATTATATAGTTTTAGGTGCAAGCTATTCATCTAAATAAAAGTTCTCGTGCTCAGAGGAAAATTCAGCCTCAAAGTCAATCTCGTAAGAATCTTCAATATATTCATCATCTGTTGCAAGTGGCATATCACTTACAAATCTTTCATCTTTTAACTTTTTAATTAAATCCTCTTTGTCTTTAGCTTCTACAAACACATGACCAAACACTCTATATGTTACAGGTACTTTATATTCCATCGTTACTCTCCCATTGTATCTTTATCTACTAATTCGAACATGTCAGCAGAATACTTCTTCATTCTTACAATCTCTCCAAGTGTATAATCTCTTGGGTGTTTTCCACTCAGGTTTAATTCTTCTTCGCCATACACAGATTTTGGGATAATAAGATTGACAAAACTGCCATCATCATCTTGTTCAAATAATTCCTTATATTCTTTGTATGAAATCATAACTACTTTTCTTCCTTAGTCGCCGATTTCTTCTTTGTGGATTTCTTAACTGGCTCTTTCTTTGTTGGTTCAGGTTTGTTCATTTCTTCAAAGCAAATATTTGCTAAGTATGTACCAATAAATCCACCTATTATACTACCAATCATCTTATATTCTCCTTATCTAGTAAAAGAAGGGGAGAACTTAATCTCCCCTTAATCACATACTACATTGTCTAAATGTTTGTATCTATTACCAACATCTTGACTTCTTCCTTTGTTTGTCTTTGGATAGGAAGAAATATATCCACAAGTTCTATATGCATAAGACATCTTATCTGTGTCTGTATTGCCACAACATGTACAAGTAGGTTGGAAACTTCCATCTTCTTGTTTTACCATGTGTACCATGTTATGTGCCCCACACACTCCGCATTCTGAACTCTCTACATTAATTTCTGAATACTGTACATTTTCATAGATATAATCTACTATCTGTTCCATAGCACTTAAATTCTTTGACATATCTACAGATTCAATGTAAGTAATTAATCCACCTGGACTTAGTAATTGGAAATCCTTTTCAATCGCCAATTTTTCAAATGGATTGATATGTACCCATACAGGAACATGGCAAGAGTTAGTAACGAAATCTCTATCTTCACCATCTAACTTAATGAATACATCTTCTCCAAACTGCTTCTTAATCTTAGTTGCAGTTCTATATGTACCACTTTCATAAGGTGTACCATAGATGGAGTAATCAATATTCTCTTCTACTTTCCACTTGTTACATAAGTCATTCATGTGCTGTAAGATGTCTTTACCTAATTGTCTTGCTTGTTCATCCTCGTAGAAATTCTTTCCTGTTAATGCTTTAACAGTTTCATATAGACCAGAATATCCGATACTAGATGTCATATATCCACTATGAACTAACTTCTCTAATGTTTCTTCTGGCTTTAATCTTGCATAAGCCCCATAGCACCATAAAATAGGTGCTACCTCTGCTTTTGTCTTACATAATCTATCTGCACGAACTTTCTGCATCTTATGTGCAAGTTCCATATACTTATCTAGTAACTTCCAGAACTTATCCATATCCTTATCAGCTTCTAGCGCAGGATACAAGATGTTTACTGTAGTCACACCACAATTTGCGCGGCCGTAGTACTGATGACCCCTTGTTTCTTCCCATGTATTATTATTTGAAAGATTTTCATTAAAACGACATGGTGTTAAGAAACTTCTACACGTTTTATCCTATATCACTATAGGCACTGACCATATCTTCTATATAAACTTCATATAGTTGTACGCTTCGGTTTTCAGTTATGCTTTGTTTCCTACATAACGGTAGTGCTTATCTCTACCCCTACTCCCATACATTCATCAGGGATGGTCGATTAACTTTCTAAGTATTTTTACTTAGTTTAGCACAGTCTCATCTGTCGCACGAACATTGTCGTGTCAGACCTAACTGTTAGCCATGTTTCCATGACACCCTTTAGCAAGGTTCACACAATTTTAAATGAGCTGTAGTTTACACTTACCCATTGGTGGATATACATCCCCCTTATTTTCTAACATAATCTTCTCTGATACATAATCAGGGCAAAGTCTTAGGTTAGTACATTTGATGCTCAATTTCTTTAAGTAATGATACTTTGAATTTTCATCCATTATATACTTATCTAAACACATAATGAGTTTAGGGAAAGCAATAGTAACAGGTACTCCAAATTCATTCTTAATACCTTCAATTCGCTGTTTTAGCACTTCTTCGATTAAGAGTGCTAGGTCATCTCTTTCTGGTTCATTCTTAGCCTCGCCGAGATACATAAATAGTGTTATAAATGGACTCTGTCCGTTGGTAGATGACATACTATTTACTTGGTAATTGAAGATTTGGACTGCATCTTTTATTTCTCTCTTCACATCAGCTTCGACTAGTTTATCTGCTAGTTCTTTTGGAACACCCGCTTCCTTATACTTCTTAATGAATTTTTGTCTTGATTCATCCACAAATGGTGCTAAGTGTGACAATGTAACAGAAACACCACCGTATTGAGAAGATGATACTGCAACTATTATTTGCGTGGCAATGTTTGTTGCGGTTGTTAAACGATGTGGTTTTTCAATCAACTTTCCATTTAACACTGTTCCGTTTTGTAACATATCTTCTAGGTTAACTAAACAACAATTTGTCCTAGTAGCTTCTGCTAAGTAGTCTTTGTCGTGAACATAGATAGCACCTAGATTCTCTGCATCTTGAACATCTTTTGGAATGATATATCTATTAGCAATATCCTTACTAACAATACCTGCAATATAATCTCTCTGAGTGGTGATTAACTTTGCGTTCTTGTTTGTATTCTCTGTTGCCCAATCCTCATTATTTCCACCAACAAGGTCTAAAATTTCTCTATCTGTGTGACTACGTACTAAATCTCTATCATGTCTATACTTGATGTATTCTCTGGCTACATCTTTTCTCTTTGTGGACATCAAGCCATTTTCTACCATGTCTTGAATATCCTCTACAGAAATCATCTCTTTATTATTGTTTAGTACTCCTGTTTCAATAAAGTTAGCGATATTAAGTGCCTTTTCTTTTGAATACTCTGTTAATTCACTATCTACACTCTCAAATGCTTTCTCTACTGCTGTTTGAATCTTTGTTTTGTCGAACTTAACCCTTCGACCATCTCTTTTTTTAATAAACTTCATGTAATTTTTCTCCTGTTATATAAATTAGTTTTGGGAACTGCAAAATTACTTACAATTTTAAAGGAATTGGTCAATGTTATTTACACTTAACTTCTCAACCTTTTCCTCTTGTTGTTCTACCTTATCTACAATCTTATTAGTTTCAACTGGTAGAGGGGTTGAAACCTTTGTTAAATCTACTACATTACTATCTTCCTGTCCTTCTTTATTATTAACATTGATATTAAAACTATAAGGAATTATTCTAAATACCTCTTGGTTTCTATTCTTTGATAATAGTTGGAACTTTGAAATAAATAATGCAGTTGGTGATTTACCGTTTTGTGGTTTCTTCAATGACATAATATCAAAACTCTTGTCAAACTTCTGTACCCCTGCCAACATTTCTGCTGTCTTTTGAGTTGCACCTGCAAAGATAACAAAGTTGTTAATTGTCCCTAATATTGATTGTACAAAGTATTCACCACTCGACATGGCAATCTGGTTAATATCTAATAGACTGAATACAATCTGGATACCACCACTTCTACCTTTTTCTAGTAAGTCTTTAATAATGGTACTATTCTCAATTGTACCAAATTCATCGACTGCTAAAAGTAATTTAGGTGAATATCTCTGTCTTGTACCTCTATCCATTAAGTCTTGGAAAATCATTGAGCTTAAGCTAGTTGCCAACTGTTTATTTGCAGATACAAAAGAAAAGCAGATAACAAACTGTTTATTAGTATTAAAACTAAATTGCTTTTTATCCTGTGCAAATAGATACTTTGCTCTTGATGTCATAAGTATCTCTAACTGCTTTTGGAGAGTGTATAAACCATCTCTCTCATTTGGTTCAGCTTTATAATTTGTTAAGAAGTCGGATAGACCTTCAAGATAGTTTCTAGGGTCTCCTGTCTGTTTTCTCCACTTATCATACTTTCTAATAGCGTTCTGAATTGCTAATTGAGTAGATGTTCTATAATGTTCATCTGCTCCACTAACATCCCAACGTCTAGTATTCATTAAAGCCTCAACCTTACCAGTTTCATTTAAGTTAATCAGTGGGTCATAACAGAAATCACAAGTGTCAATAGAGAACTCATAGAACTCTACATTTAATGCATTTGCAATACTTCTTAAATGGTCTACAATGTCCTTTTCTCCCTTATAATCAAAGAAAGCAATAGAATAACCATCTTTTATACGTTGGTTCATAATAGACTTAATTAGATATGACTTACCTGAACCACTTGCCCCAGTTACGAGTGTATGACCACTAAGGGTATCATCATTTAACCCAATCTTCTTGTTATTTAACTTTAACTCTTTGTAGTTCGTAGGTAATATCTCACCAATAACAACTTCTTTATCTTTTCGCTTTTCTAGTTTATTGATTGCACCAGAAACACTTAATACTTTGTCATTGTAATCTAAGTAACTTACCTCTTCCTCTACAAATCTTCTTTGGTATCTGATATATAACAATGCAACAAAGCCAATCACAACCCCAATAAGTAGCCATGTATTTAATAACATGGTAAGTATTGTCAGTGATTGAATAAGTACAGCAATTGCTACTGTCATCTTCCTAGACTTTATAATATTGAAAAGGGTTACGATAACGATAAATGCTATCCCAACCCCTAGTTTTATGTACAATATGTTATCCATAATTTCCACTCCTTTTTATGTCAGGAACTATGGTCTTAAATAAATTCCTGTATCTGTAATTTCAAATCTAATCTTATTAATAAGATTACTCATAAATTGTGCAATAGAGATACCAAGGTTTGAAATTGT
>ERZ772928.174-NODE-174-length-31013-cov-3.132244_pt1 | contig 31013 bp, 32 predicted proteins | sample MGYA00511686_ERZ772928 | MGnify/ENA primary metagenome ERZ772928 (study PRJEB29015, sample SAMEA2738063) | human oral metagenome | biome: human oral; feature: human-associated habitat; material: saliva | place: China | collected 2219 ... | reverse complement strand
TTTGTATGTCAGTCCAACCTATTTGACGTAGCATCGCATCATCATAATTTAAAAAATCAGTCAATTTGATATTGGATAAAATCTCTTGATTGCTTGCATGTGTACGTTGTGTACGTTTTAGACTATGGTAGGGACTTGCAAGATGCTGAAGCTTTGTTTGTATTGTACTAATTTCTTGATTTGATAATGTTGTTTGTTGGTTAAGATAATCGGAAAGAATAAAATGTTCTGCTTCATTGAAATATGGTACAAGATAATAGCCAGAATAAAACTTATGAAATTCATATCGAATATCATAGTTATATTCTCGTAGTGTCTCAATTGCACGATATACAGTACGACGATTGGAAGGGAAGCCATCTGCTTCTAAGATTACCTGCAACTCAGGCATTGAGATTAGATGTTCTTGATCTGGATACTGACGTAGTATCTCCAGTATTTGTAATGGGAGTGAGTTTGTATTATTCATATTCTTAATTGATGTGCATTTATATGCACATCAATTATATACCTAACTGCTAAGATAATCCATGTAGAGAAGGTGATAAATATGACAAACAAACAACTATATTTCGTAAATCGTTCTGTATTATTTCTAGCAATTGCGTATGCAATCAATGGTTATACACTACCAGCACTTGCTTGTAGTATCATATCCGCATTCTTAACTTGTGAGTTTATCGGATATGAAAAAGTAAAGAATAGTCTCATGCAAGTGGTGGTAATGGGAATCATACTAATTGGAATGATTCGTATGGTTGATTTACAAGTAAACTTACCAATGTTAGAACTATCTGCATACGCTTCTGCACTCTTTGCGGTAAATTGGGTGAAGTATCATTTCCATACTGTTTCAGAGTTATTGGGACATATTCTATTATTAATGTTTGTATTTATTGGGGTATCATTCATACTTCCAATTAGTTCATTACAGTTTGGTCATACAATGGTATTTATCGCAATTGTATTTATGCCAATTCTAGCTTCCTATGGAATTGTATCGTTATTTTCAAAAGAATATGCAAATACGTTGGATAAGAAGGCTCCGGTACGTTAAAATAGGTACTAAGGAAAGTGCCTATGATAAACTATCTGATTAAAAAATTTATTAAAAATGCGGATGATATTCAGAATGAATCTGTACGCTTTGCGTATGGAAAACTGACGAGTATTATTGGGATTATCGCAAATTTATTGTTATTTATTGTAAAACTGACAATTGGTTTTATGACGAATTCTGTATCCATAATGTCAGATGGTTTTAATAACCTATCTGATTTGATGACTTGCCTTGTGACAGTGCTAGGATATCGTATCGCAAGTAAGCCGGCTGATAAGGAACATCCATTTGGACATGGTCGTGTGGAATATGTGGTGAGTTTTGTCATTGCGGTTGTTATCTTTAGTGTTAGCTTTGAACTAATCAAACAGGGTATTCACCAGATTATAGAGCCAAACAGTATTATTTTTAGACCTGTACTAATGGTGATATTGGTCTTATCAATTGGTGTTAAACTTTGGATTAGTTATGTAAATCGTACAATCGGAAAGAAAATTGATAATCTTGCGATGATTGCGACAGCACAAGATGCTCGTAATGATGCATGGTCAACGTTAATTACAATTGTGGCGATGTTGTTAAGCCAACTCAAAACAACATTCCCATTTGATGGTGTAGCGACACTTGTGATTGCATGCTTCATATTGAAGTCTGGATATGAATTGATTAAAGAAATCATTGACCGTCTCATTGGAAAACCAGCAGATAAAGAGTTGGTAAAAGAAATTCGTGAAACCATTTTAGAACATAAAGAAATTCGTGGTCTACATGATTTAATGATTCATGATTATGGACCTGGCGTTAAGATTGGTAGTGCACATGCGGAAGTAGATGCGAAGATGAACTTCGTAAAGATTCATGACATTATTGACCAAGCAGAACGTGAAGTAGACGATACACTACACGTTATGATGACATTGCATATGGATCCTATTGAATATGATAATCCTATTACAAATGCATATTTTGAAGACTTAAAACGTATTGTTTTACAGATTGATCCAGCAATTACAGTTCATGATTTTAGAACTGTATTAGGTGATGAACATACCAATCTAGTTTTTGATTTGGTGATTCCATACGGCTTTCACTTAGAGGATGAACAAATCAAAGTAGAGATTGACCGTCACTTTGAAAAGTATCCGAATAAGATTTATACTGTTATTACATTCGATCATCCGTATACAGGAGGCTGATATGAAGAAGATAACAATTTGGCATACAAATGATGTACATAGTCAGTTTGAAGATTTCTCTGCGATTGTTCATCATCTCCGTACACATATGAATAAAGAAAAAGATTTCCTGCTTGATGCAGGAGATTTTTGCGACCAGAAGTCGGTAATGATTAATGGGACACATGGAGTAGGTGGCATTGAATTGTTAAAGAGTGCTGGTTATGATGCGATGGCAATTGGAAACAATGAATTCTTTGCGGGTGTTGCGTATTTAGAAGAAATGGCAAATCAGAATTTTCCATTACTATCCGCAAATCTTTTTGGTTTAAACAAGGAAAACATTCCTGGAGTATTACCTTATATCATTTTGAGTCGTAATGAATTGCGAGTATTAGTGATTGGCATTTCACCATACTGGGGAGAAAATCCTGAAAGCACTGCATTTACAGATATGTGTGGTATCAAGCTATTTGAGCCAATACCAATCATTCAGGACATCCTCGAAAGAGAAAAAGAGAATTATGATATTTCCATTCTGCTATCCCATGGTGGTATAAAAAAGGACCGTGTCATTGCGGAAGAAATTGAGGGAATAGATTGTATTATTGGTGGACATTCTCATACAGAGATGGATGATGCGGAGTATATCAATGGTACTTGGATTCACCAAAGTGGTTGTTGGGCTAAGTATCTTGGTAAATTAACTTTGGAAGTAGATGACCAGTTTCATGTTGTGTCTGCTTGTGGGGAAAACATTGTTGTTAAGAAAGAGAAGGATTCCACAATTGAATCCGTGATAGCACAACAAACTGAAATAGCTATCAGAGAGCTTAGCAAAGTTCTTTACGTCTTACCACAAGATCTTGAATTTTCAATGGAACATGAATGCATGGCAATGAACGTACTTGCGGATATGATGTGGAAGACGTATCCTTCGGATTTGGCTTTGATCAATCATGGAATTCTTTCGAAGGGAATCTCAAGGGAAGTTACGAAGTTGAATCTATTGGAAGTATCCCCATCTCCATTAAATCTAACAACTGTCGTATGGTCTGGAAAGCAGATTAAAGATGCGATATTTGCATCACAAAAAAATGAGTATATTCATATGACTTCAGATCGTTGGTCTGGTTTCCGAGGCACAGAATTAGGGACAATAGCATTGAGTCTTAACGTACAGGTAAATTGTGATTTACAAACAATTGAGATAGATGGAATACCACTTGATGAAGAAAAGTGTTATCGTGTAACTACAAGTGACTTCCTTCAAAGAGGATCTGGCTATGAGATGCTGGGTGAGTCATTACAAGAAACCATATTTGCGAAAGAGTATTTTAGAGATCTTTTAGAAATGAAATTAAATGATCTTCAGTTTATAGAATCTGCGCAAGTAATTCGTTTTCATCGAGGTAAACTATGAGGAATTTCTTTTCAAGAAGTAATTTATTACTGATATTAGCATCGATTATCTGGGGTTGTGCGTTTGTGGCGCAGAATGTAGGAATGAACTATATAGGTCCTTGGACATTCTCAACAATACGCTTTCTGATTGCAGGTTTCTCACTTCTAGCAATTATCCCAATCTTAGACAAGAAACGTACGCATGTCATTCATCCTAAGACGAAGGAAGAAAAAAAGAAGCTATTATTAGGTTCTGTCTTATGTGGTCTTGCCTTATCCATTGGTAGTATCGTACAACAGATTGCGATGTTAACGGTGCCAGTTGCGAAGGCTGGTTTTCTAACAACCTTATATGTACTGTTTGTACCAATTATTACACTTTTATTTGGCAAAAAGATTCCTCTAAAAGTTTGGATTGGTATCGCAATGGCTTTATTTGGATTATACCTCTTAAGCATGGCAGGTAATCTTGCACTCGGGATTGGAGAAATATTCTTGATTCTAGCTGCGTTCTTATTTGCGGTACATATTATCATCATTGGTCATTTCAGTACCCGTGTTGATCCAGTTAGATTATCTTGTGGACAACTATTAATTGGTGGATTTGCGACAGTAATTCCAATGATTGTGATAGAAAGACCTACAATCGCTTCTATCTTAGCAGCGTATATTCCACTACTATATACAGGTATCTTCTCTTCTTGTGTTGCGTATACATTACAAATTTTTGCACAGAAGGAAGCTAATCCTACGATTGCGGGAATGTTGTTATCCTTGGAGTCTGTATTTGCGGCACTAGCGGGGTATCTAATATTAAACCAAGTATTAAACACAAGAGAATTAATTGGTTGTGTACTCATTTTTATTGCGATTGTGATTGCACAACTTCCTGATCGTCGTGATATGGTAAATGTCACAAAAGAAACATAATCTCTAAACATGAAGAAAGACGTAACGAGCTGTTACGTCTTTTTAAGTATTTAGTTTTTTGCGTCTACGATGAGGTTTGTAATCTTCTTGGCAAACTCAACTGGATTTTTAATTGGTAATCCTTCAATCAATAATGCTTGATCATAGAGTACATCTGTATATTCCTTTAGTTTGTCAGGGGAAGATGTAGATACTTCACGTAGCTTATTGAAGATAGGGTGGTTAGGATTGATTTCTAGAATCTTTGTGGCTGTAATCGCTCTATCTTTATTCATTGGATCATTTGCCATATAGCGTTCCATATCTAGGGATACACCTTCATCCGCAACGATACATACAGGATCATCAATCAATCTGGATGAGATACGTACTTCCTTAACTTTATCTGCAAGGGCATCCTTCATCGCTGTTAACATATCCTTGTTTTCAGCTGTCTTTTCTTCAATTTCTTTCTTTTCTTCTTCGCTATCTAAGTCTAGATTTGCTTGAGAGATGGAGATGAACTTCTTTTCATCATAGTTTTGCATAATACCAGAAACAAACTCATCACGCTCATCTAAGAAGTAGAGAACTTCATAGCCTTTCTTCTTTAACTTAGGCATGATAGGGGAACGTTCAATTTCATCCACGGAAGAACCTACGGCATAGTAGATTGCATTTTGGCCTTCTACCATACGGTCTGTATATTCCTTCAATGTGACATACTTACCTTCCTTAGAGGATCTAAATAAGATGAGGTCTTGGAGTTGTTCCTTATGAATACCATAATCTTGATAGATGCCATACTTTAGGTTTAAACCAAAGTTATCAAAGAACTTCTCGTAGTTTTCACGATCATTCTTTAACATATCTTCTAGTGCAGAATGAATCTTCTTTTCGATAGATTTCGCAAGTAACTTAACCTGACGGTCTTGTTGGAGAATCTCACGTGAGATATTGAGGTTTAAATCATCGCTGTCGATAATACCTTGTACAAAACGGTAGTAATCAGGTACGAGGTCCTTTGCTTTATCAAGGATAAATACACCCTTGGAGTATAACTGTAATCCTGCTTCAAAGTCTTGATAATAGAAGTTATATGGAGTCTTAGAAGGGATGAAAAGTAATGCTGTATAGGAAAGTGTTCCTTCTACGTTGTAATGAATAACCTTCTGAGGATTTTCCCAGTCATTGAACTTTGACTTATAGAAAGAGTTATATTCTTCTTCTGTTACTTCGGACTTTGGCTTTTTCCAAAGTGGAACCATAGAGTTCAGTGTTACAAGTTCCTTAGTGTCAATTGTCTTTCCTTCTTCTGTTGGATCAGGGATAGACTTTGTGACTTCCATTTGGATAGGGTAGCGAACATAATCAGAATACTTTTTTACGAGCTCACGAATCTTATATTCTTCTAGGAATTCATCGAAAGACTCTTCTTCTGTATTGTCTTTAAGATCAATCGTAATCTTTGTGCCTGCTTCAGGTTTTTCAATCTCTGTGATTGTGTATCCATCCTCACCAGAGCTTGACCATGCATAACCTTTTTCTTCAATTGGAGACTTTGTCTCTACAAGTACATGCTTTGCGACGATGAATGCACTATAGAAACCAACACCAAATTGACCGATGATATCAACGTTATCTGTGTTGTTTTCAAGTTGTTTACGGAATTCAGCAGAGCCACTTCTTGCGATTGTACCTAGGTTTTTTTCTAGTTCCTCTGCACTCATACCAACACCAGTATCTTCGATAATCAGTTGGCGTGTATCCTTTTTGATTTCTAGTGTAATTTTTAAATTCTCTGGATTTGTTGCGTAGCGAGAATCTGTAAGAGAGAGATAATGACGTTTATCTAAAGCGTCAGAAGCATTAGAGATTAACTCACGTAAGAAGATTTCACGATTGGTATAAATCGAGTGAATCATCATATCTAGCAATCTTTTAGATTCTGCTTTAAATTGTTTCTTTGCCATAGTAATATACCTCCTTAGCACTCTTGTGCTATGACTGCTAATATAGTGTAACACTGAATGAGAATGATTTCAAATCAAAAAAACAAATTCCAGTAGTATTAGAATATTTGGAGGTGAAAGAAATGGTATTTTTTAAGACTTTGATTGAGACAATACGTATTATTCCACTTTTTATGTAATGAAAAACGATATCTAGTATTCCTGTAGTTCAGTATAAAAACCTGTATAAATTTTCTATATTTGAGATATGAAGAAAACTATACAAGATGCAATAAAGCTGATGACCTACCAGATGAGAACGCTAAGAATCAATCATCATATGACCCAAAAACAAATGGCAAGTATTTTGAATGTTTCGGCACAATCGATTTCTGCGTATGAAAATGGTGTGATTCGACCGGATATTGAAGTGATTATGAAATATGCTGAGTATTTTAAAGTGGATATTGCATATTTGATGGGAATCAATCTTAATGGCACAATACATGATGTTCTTCCAACGCAGACGGAAGCACAGATGTTTATGGCATATCGTAGAAGACCTGCTTGGATGCGAAAGGTAATACGAGAGTTGTGTTTTAATGGAACGAAGTATCGTACACAAGATGAAGAACAAGATTGCACAATGATGCTAAGTGATCATGAAGATGAGTATAAATAAAAAGCATCTAGGATGCTTTTTCATATACGCGAATACGGAACTGACAAGTTACATCTAAAGTTTGTATATCTAGTAACCGTTGCTTATCTTCAATAGATGTCTTATAGGCATAAGGAGTCATCTGGAATAATTGATATAGTGTTTCCTGATCAAGTGTCGCAACGTTTTCAATGATTTCATCTTGGATGAGTTGTAAGTCTATTTTGATATCCTCCATGATATTTTCGTATGGAGTATCATAGAGAACTGCTTTCATCTCAAATAAGTGTTTTGGACCAGGTGTAACGAAGATAAACTTACCACCTGGTTTTAATATACGCTGTAATTCTTCTGTTGTGGCAGGCGCAAAGCAGGTAACAGCCACATCACATGATTCATCTTCAATAGGAAGATGGAAAATAGAAGCTACGACATACTGGGTTGACTTATCGTTTTTAGAAGCATGCTTTAAAGCATCTTTTGATAAATCAAATCCATATTTTTCCTTTGCAATAAAACCATCGGTATAATAGCCTTCACCACAACCTAAATCGACAAAGACTTCTGGATGAAAAGTTGTATTTAAGTTAACGAGATATTCTTTTAAGAAGACATAGACACCTTTTCCTAAAAAGGCAGTACGTGCTTTTACCATCTCGATATTATCGCCATGAAATGGCTTATTTGAACGATATAAATTGATATATCCTTGTTTAGCATAATCAAAGTGATGGTTATTTTCACAGATTGCTTCACGGTTGGAACGATTTAATTTTGACTGACAAATTGGACAAATTAATTTCATAGACAAAGTATAGCACAAAGTACTTGACTGAAAGTCAGTCAATGGATATAGTAGATGTAGGAGGTAATAAAAATGCCAGAGAATAAAGACAACGAAGAACGAAAGAACGAGTTTATAGATGCGGCAGAAAAGCTATTTAAAGAAAATGGCATTGTAGAAACAACAATTAGCGCAATCGTTAAAGAGATGGATGTAGCAAAAGGACTATTCTACTATTACTTCAAATCAAAAGATGATGTAATTGAAGCAATCAGTAATAAATACAACGAAGCATTTAATGCCATGATGCAGGAAAGCATGAATAAAGAGGATTATACAGAACGTTTACAACAGTTCGTGAATAACTCTGTGAAGTCTTTCCGCGTATTACACGAAAAGTTGAATGGCGAAGATGGTGCAGATCTTTCTAACCTAAGTGTTAGATCCACCTTGGAAGCGAAGAATAAAGCAATCACAGATTTAACAAAACTATTTGATGAAGGAGTACGACTTGGTGAGTTGACATTAGACAACACGAAGTATTACGCAAACATCTTAATCAGTGGTATTGTCGAATTGATTGACCAAGGCGAAGCTACAAATGAAGAAATCGCATTTATTATTTGGGACCTCATTGAAAGGGCCGGAAAGGACTAAGGACATGTCAGAAAATAACAAGAATGGATTCGATGATTTAGGAAAAACAATTTCCGATTTACTAACAAACGTTACAAAGGTTGTAACAGAAAGCACAGAAGGTCTTACTTCTAAGCTAAAGGTTGAAAAGCAAAAGGCTGAAATTCGTGCAGAGATTGGTCATCACTCACGTGAACTATCTAAGTACTATGAAACATTAGGCCGTAACTACTACAATGATATTGTCATCAATAAGAAGTCTGGTACTTATACAGAAGTAATGGACAATATCCGTACAAAAGAAAAGTTAATTGAACTCTTAAACGAAAAGTTAGATGTATTAGAGAAGTAATGAAAAAGTGCGATTCTTAGGAGTCGCACTTATCTTTTTTTCTAGAATCATAAGAATACTTACAACCACAGTAATCTTGACGGTATAGACAATATGCATCAGAGATTTCTGTAGAATGTTGTTGGCCATTTCCCTTTTTGAAATCAGAGTAGAAATACTTCGTGTGTGAATATTTCTGCTGTAATGAGCGACCAATCTCATTGAGCTTTTGAGAATCTTTTTGACGTGAGAAGGTCATGACTGTTGTAAAGTAGTCATAGCCATTTTGGTCCGCATAGGCAAACGCTGCGTTCATTCTCTCTGTGTAACATGAGAAACAACGTAGCCATCCTTCTGGATCATCTTTGCGCTTTGCTAAAAGCTTTTGGTCAAAAGCATCATAGTTATAAGGCTCTATTACCATTTTAATTTCTCCATGCCATCTTTCATCCAGATACCGTTTCATATCAGATAAACGCATGTCGTATTCTGATGCTGGCCAGATGTTGGAGTTATTATACATAATCGTTACATCAAAAACTTCATGAAGGAATTCCAAAGGCCAACATGCGCATACAATACAACATGCATGCAAGAGTAACTTTGGCTTTTCATTTGTACTAGCTTTGATGTTCTTCATCTCTTTGAGAGACTCAACATAGTAGTTTGTCTTCGCAGAAGATTTACGATTCTTTAAATAGGCAATATAGGCTTCTTTTTCTTTCTCATTCATTGGTAATTAACATACAATCGCCGAAGGAGAAGAAACGGTATTTCTCCTGTACTGCATGGCGATACGCTTCTAGAGTAAATTCATATCCTGCAAAGGACGCAATCATCATAATCAGAGTTGATTTTGGTAGGTGGAAGTTTGTTAACATACCATCGATAGTATGCCACTGGTATCCTGGGTATATAAATAGTTTTGTCTCACCAGAACATTCCTCAAACTTACCAAATCGATTCCATACGGATTCAAGTGTACGTACAGATGTTGTACCTATCGCAAAGATACGTTGACCATTAGACTTAGCAGCGTTTAATGTATCTGCAGCTTCCTTAGACATGTAGTAAACTTCACTATGCATGTCATGGTCTTCGATGTCTTCTGTATCCATTGGTCTAAATGTACCTAAACCTACATGTAGTGTTACATCAACGACTGTAACACCTTTTTCTTTTAGCTTCGCAAAGATTTCATCTGTAAAGTGTAAACCAGCAGTTGGGGCTGCGGCAGAACCTCTTACCTTGGCATAGACAGTCTGGTAACGTTCTGGGTCATCTAACTTCTCTTTGATATATGGTGGTAATGGTACATTTCCTAATTCATCTAAGATTTCATTGAAGATACCATCGTAAATCATACGCATCTTACGTAGACCTTTTTCGCCTATTTCAATGCATTCTGCACGTAAACGTCCATCGTGGAAGGAAACAATAGTGCCAAGTTTCACTACCTTCGCATTACCAACTAGACACTCCCAAACATCATCTGGAAGCTGTCTTAGTAGAAGTAACTCAACGTGAGCACCTGTTTCTTCCTTTGTGCCAAATAATCTAGCGGGGATAACACGTGTGTTATTCCGTACTAGAATATCACCTGCATGCAGGTAGTCTACAATATCGTAGAAGTGTTTGTCTTCATATTTCTTTTCTGTATTGTGAATGACAAGCATACGAGAAGAAGTGCGATCGAGCAAGGGAGTTTGCGCAATCAGTTCTTCTGGTAAGTCGTAATCAAAATCACTTGTTTTCCATTTCATATTAAAATCCTCTGTGGTCAAATTTCATCTTCGCAAGAGTTTCCTCTTTGAAGTCATTAAAGCGATCTTCTTTGATTGCTTTTCTTGCGTCTTCCATGAGCTTCACTAAGAAACGTAGGTTATGGATAGACATTAGGCGTGTACCAAATCCTTCATTTGTACGTTGTAGGTGATTGAGGTAAGCCTTTGTGTAGTTACGACATGTATAACAATCACACTCTGGATCAAGTGGTGTAAAGTCATTTTTGTAGATGGCCTTACGGATAGAGATTCTTCCTTCACTTGTCATTAGTGTTCCATGTCTTGCGATTCGAGTTGGTAATACGCAATCGCACATATCAACGTTGCGGCTAACTGCCTCTAATAAGTCATTGACTGCACCAACACCCATTAGGTATCTTGGCTTATCAAATGGTAAGGCATCAGATGCCCACTTCACCATACGATACATCGTTTCTTTATCTTCACCAACCGATGTACCACCAATCGCATAGCCAGGAAAGTCCATCTCAATTAGTTTTTCAGCACAGTATTTACGAAGGTCTTCATAGTCACCACCTTGTACAATACCAAAGAGTGCCTGTTCTTCTGGACGGGTGTGTGCTTGTTTACCACGTAATGCCCAACGTAACGTTCTCTCTGTACTCTTTTCAACATATTCCCGTGTGGCTGGGTAAGGAATACATTCATCAAAGGACATGATAATATCAGCACCAATCTTATTTTGAATCTGGATTGACTTTTCAGGGGAGAGGAAGAGTGTATCGCCATTGAGAGTGTTCTTGAAGGTAACACCTTCTTCTGTAATCTTACGTTGATCTGCGAGGGAGAATACTTGGAATCCTCCACTATCTGTTAACATTGGACCTTTGTAGTTCATAAACTTCTGAACTCCACCAGCTTGGTCAACGATATCTTCGCCTGGTCTTAGCCATAAATGATAGGTATTGGCAAGTACCACACCAGAACCTAAATCTTTTAGTTCTTCTGGGGATACGAATTTAACGGTTGCTTGTGTACCGACAGGCATAAACATTGGTGTCTCAACATCACCGTGTGGTGTGTGTAAAATACCTGTACGAGCACCGGATTGTTTACAGACATGTGTAATTTCAAAAGTAACTGGTTGTTTCATGATTTCCCTCTTTTCCGCTATAAAGTATATCAAATATTACTTTAATTCGCTGAGAAACATCTGCGTGTTATAATGTTTTTATGAAATCGAAAGAAATACGTGTAAGAAATTTACCGAAAGATGACGTTCCTTTTTACGTTTCCAATGTAAAACCAACATCATTTTTAATGATCGCGATGATTGCTGGCATTAGTTTTTTATGGATACGTTCCTATTTACAGGTGATTGGAGTTATGGTCATCATGGTATCGTTATTCTCGCTATTAATGTTGCCAGATTGTAAACTATATGAAATCCATCATGACTACATTGTGCTTTACAATCGTCATGATAAATCAGAGTGTTTCATCATCTACTATGAAGATATGGTATCTTGGCATTATGAATGGAATCCAAGCTATGACCAACTCGTTATTTCACTAGTGGATGGCAGTGTCGAAAAACAAGAAGTCTATGCAAAGTATCGCATAGAGAAATGGTTAAATTCTTTAGCACCAGGCAAGCAAGCGAAAAAGAATCATAGAAAGTAGGGAGTATGACAAAATTAGTAAATCCTGAAGCAGTAGAAAAATGTAGAGCGAATATGATTTGCGAAGCAGATGTTGATGATATGAGTTTAATCTTTGATATGTTTAGTGATAGCACTAGACTCAAGATTATGAACGCACTCTTTGTCAGTGAACTATGTGTTGGTGACTTAGCTGCACTATTACAGATGAGTACCAGTGCTATCAGTCATCAATTATCTTCTTTGAAGAAAACAAAACTAGTAAAGACAAAGAAGATTGGTAAGAATGTTTATTACTCAATGGCAGATGAACATATCGAAAAGATTTACCAGATGACATACGAGCATATTAAAGAAGATGACTAAGATTGTAGCGATTGACTTTGAGACTGCAAACAATCAAATGTCGAGTGTTTGTTCGGTCGGTATTGCGGTAATGGAAGATGGAGTGGTCATTGATCACTATTACTCTTTGATTAAACCAGAAGAAAACGTTAGTTATTTTTCACCTTACAATATTCGTGTGCATGGCATTACTGCAAAAGACGTTGAAGATGCACCTACATTTTCAGAAATCTATCGTGCATTAACGGGATACTTTGAAGATGCAGTAGTCGTGGCACATAATGCACGATTCGATATTAACTGTTTAAAACAGACTTGTTTGAATACAGGTAAGAAGATTCCGGTATTAGAATATTTTGATACAGTGGAATTATGTAAACATGTCTTTTCAAATCTCAAGCATCATCGTCTCAATGATGTATGTGACTATATTGGAATTGAGCTGGACCACCATAATGCATTAAGTGATGCGAATGGCTGTTTGGAAATTGTCATGGCAGTGATGAATCTAGTTGGAGAATATGATATTTACCAACTACTAGAACGTTGTCAAACAAAACTTTATCAGTTATAAAACGAACAATGGATACGCTTTGTATTCGTTGTTTTTTTACTAGCTTAATATCAACTTTTTTTGTAAAAAACAATATCAAAAAATGATTACAATTTCCTTTTTGCGTGCTAAAATAACTCTATTATTTATGGGAGGACAAAAGAATGAAGAAAATCAGAGTGATTAGTTTTCTTTGTGCTCTGCTGATGGTATGTAGTATTTGTGTGACCACAATTTCTACTGCAGTATTCGCAGATTCATCAACACCTACAACGCAACCAGTACCAACGACTAGAACTTATACCGTTCGACATGTACGTCAGACTTTATCCGGTAACTATGATGATGAGACTTTGGCAGAATATGAAACTCTTACAGGTAATGTAGGGGATATGACACAGGCACTCGCCAATCGAACATATCCTGGGTTTCAAGCTCTGATTCCTGAACAGGTACAGATAGCACCAAGTGGAGATATTACGGTTTCTGTTTATTATGCAAGAAAGAAGTTAACGACATATTTTCATACAGGTGATCCAGCACAAGATTTCCATTTAACATATTTATACGAAAGTACACAGACACAACCAGCTCAACCAACGATTCCAGGCAAGGTATTTATTCGTTGGGCATATCAGGATAGCACAGGTGCTTTACAGACATGGAATGCTGGGATACAACCGGCAGAGGATATGCATGTCTATGCAGAGTATGATATTCCATTCCAATCGACATATATTGTTAATTATTGGTATCAAAACGCAACGGATGAAGTATCGTATACAGATGCACAAAAGACATATACATTATTTAATACAGAAACAAAAACACAGAATGTAAATAGTGCGGTTGTCTATAACGGTCCACAATATGATACGACCTATCGTAAATATAATCAGGTAAAGACAGATGCAGAGAATGCGACAAAGCTAGTATTAGCAGATGGTTCAACGGTAGTAAATGTCTACTATGATCGTCCAGTGATGACAATCACACTTGTGTATTACAACTTCACTACAAATACAGAGGAGCGCCGTGAGTCATACCAAGGAATCTATGGACATAAGACGGATGGTATTTTTAGCATTGACCTAACCTATCTATGGTCTGCGCCAAATAATGCAAGTTCTCACTATGATAAAACCCCACCTACCTTTACAGAACAACAATTCTTTAATGTTGATCCATATCATTTGGAATTCCATGCTAGAAAATTAGCTGTGGCTCCTAGTGCAAAGAAAATTCATGTAATCTATCATGAACAAAATCCTGATGGTACATGGTCAAGAAATCCAAATAATCGTATTTGGGATGTAGATACACTTTCCTACAGCAAGTTTAGTGTATATTTCCCTAATACAGCCGCATTTAACTATTCATATTATTATTGGACAAATGGGGTAGATGATTACACTACAGATGTTAATGCGTCTAACCCTGATTTAACTGCATATACTGGTGGTTCACTCATCGTTGTATACAACAACAATCAAGTGGTAAATGACTATGATGGTGATGGCCAAACATATATGCACGTATATAAAACACGTAATAAGTATAATCTCCACCTAGAAAATACAGATGGAACAGTACTAAATCTCTATTATGGAGAGCCATTATCCAACTACCAAAATATCCTAAATAATCCAGTTAAGCCAAGCAACGTACCATCACACTATGTATTTACGGGTTGGTATACAACTGATACATTCCAAGAGGGTACTAAGTTGAAAGAAAACGCAACAATGTCTAGCCATGACCGTTTTCTATACGCAAGATGGGAAGAACCAAGGGTAAATGTTACGGTTGTTAGTAATGGTGCTACATCTCTACTCCCTGCAACTGTAACGATTCCAATGATGTCTAGTGTTCGTAAAGATATTCCAAATATTCCTTCTAAAGATGGATATTGGTTTGATGGATGGTATAAAGATCCAGCATTTACGCAACCTTTTGATATCAATGAATCGATTGCATATGATATGACAATCTACGCAAAATGGGTTAATCGTAAGCCGACAAGCTGGCGAATTCGTTATATTGATGATCAAGGAAGAGTTCTTGCGCAGGAAGATACAGGAAATGATAACCTATTTACAGTACTCTTTAGATATGGAAAGTTGATTCCAGATTATGCAGTGGATTATGAAAGTAAGAATTTAACACTTTCATCTGATCAGATGAATCTATTAGATTTTATCTATACATACCGCGTGAAGACAAATTGGGTAACAGAAGATGGTACACCAATTAAGGAGACAGTCTATGGAACATTTGGTCCAGAAGTATTTGATGGATATGTATATGTATCTACAAATACAGCGATAAATGGTGATACTACACATGTCTATCGTTGGGTAGGTATCTCTACACCGAAGACGGCTGACCATAACCAAATGGCTTGGTATATGGCTATCCTATGTCTTTCTTCACTAGCAGTGGTATCCATTGCCTATATGAAGAAGTCTTATCGATAATACATACATAAAAGCGACTAGTGGTCTGGTCGCTTTCTTTGCAAAATCGAAAATGAAATAATGGTGATAATGAAGACTATCCTGTTATAATACATCCATTGATAATGACACAATCTGAGAAGCTTGTGCCATTTCTTTTTAAAGGAGAAATGAAGATGGAATTATTGGACGCTATCAAGCAAAGACATTCCGTACGTTCGTACTTAGATAAGTCAATTGATACAGATGTACGTAATGAATTATGTAAGTATATTGACGAATGTAACCAAGAAGGAAACCTACATATTCAACTAATTGAAAATGAACCACAGGCTTTCGCAAAACGTTTATATCACTATGGGTTATTCTCTAACGTAAAGAACTATATCGCACTAGTGGGTAAGGATGATTCAACCTTTCATGAGCGCTGTGGCTACTATGGAGAAAAGATTGTACTTAAGGCACAAATGTTAGGTCTTAATACTTGTTGGGTAGGCGGTACTTATAAAAAAATTGAGAGTGTTGTAGATATTAAACCTGGCGAAAAATTCTTAATGATTATCGCAATTGGATATGGTGAAAACCAAGGAAGAGAACATAAATACAAGAAGGTGAAAGACTTATCCATTGGCTATCCTGAACTACCGGATTGGTTCATCAAAGGAGTAGAAGCTGTTGCAATGGCTCCATCTGCTTTAAACCAACATAGTTATCGCTTTGGCTACAGAGATGGAAAGGTATATGTGAAAAAGGGTCTTGGCTTTGCGCTAGATACCGATATTGGCATTGCAAAGTATCACTTTGAAGTTGCGTCAGGAAAAGATTGCACCATTTGGGAATGAATGCGCTTGAAATAAATATTTCAAAATTCTATTTCTCATGAAATTTTTTTCAGAGAAATTAGGATATGTTTACAGAAATATTCTGTAATAGTATAATGGAAACATCAAAGGGGTATACAATGATTGAATTTGAAAATAATGCCTATTTCTGGCAGAAGTTAGATACGCTGTACTTATCCAGTGGATACCAAATTACAAGAAAAAAAGGTGAAGTTCATCCACGTTTTCAGAACTTAATCTATCCAGTTGATTATGGATATATCAACGATACAAAGAGTTTTGGAAAAGATGGTGTATCAGTTTATGCTGGTAGTGGCAATCGATATGAGATTAGCGCATTAGTTGTCGCAGCAGACATCCTCATCAAGGAATTAGATGTAAAGCTTCTTGTGGGTTGTACCGATGAAGAAGTTGACCAAGTATTACGTTTCCTTAACCAAACAAATTATCAAAAGACTGTATTAATCCGTAAGGGTAATGAATTACCTTCTTGGGCAGAAACAGATATTTAAAAAGCCGGTTCAGATGAATCGGCTTTACTCTTGGTAAGGTTCACCATTGAAGTTGATACGGAAGTCTTCTGGACTACGTGTATCAATTAATTGCTTGGCGAAGTTGACTGCTTTACCATATAATTCTGGAAATGAGGCATGAATCTCTCTACTTAAGTCATAGCGAAGTGGATAAGATTTATGTTCAAGGTTTAATACCTTAAAATCATTTTTGTTATACAATACCATACCGGATAAAACGGGTGGTATTTTAATTTGTTTTTCTAATGCACATAGTAAATCATACTTTAACTTCGTTGGATATAAGAACTTTGTATAACGAACAATCTCTGTCGCAGATTCTGCACATAAACTAGGTTTGATTTCTAGATTAAATACATTTTGGAACATTCCTGCATACATTAATCCAAGTTTGGATTTAGATACCTTATCAATCTTCATAAAGTTGAAGACATCATAGGTTTGTTCGCTTCTTCCACGTTGGTGTAACATCCATACATCGATATTAGCTTCACTGATAACGTGAGCAGCACCTTCGTGTAATCCTGTTTGTATATGAGTATCTCTTGCGACTGCATTAATGAGTGGGTGCGCAGTCGAATCTAGAGCGTAGTGACATAAGAATCCATAGAAATAGCTTCTAAGATCAGAGTCATTTTCACTATACTTATCAAAGTAATCAATGAACTTATCACACTTTTCATCATGCATGAGATCACCATATTTTTTTAGGGATCCTGGTAATAGTGAAGCTCTTGAGAAGAATAACATATCCGGACCTTGGGAACCGAGATAAAACATTTTTTTATTTGTTATCATGCTTGCATGTGATTCATCCATTGTGCGAAGTACATCCTTCGCAAATTCAACATGTGTAGTTGCAGCTGGCATAGTTTTTCTACTTGAGGATAGTGTCCTCAATCTCCTTCATTTTCTTTGCTAGACCATAAATCTTATGGCTTGGTAGGGAACATAAACCAACGCGAATACCGTGGTTTACCTTCACTGTATAAATGTGATTCTCTAGAAATGCTTCATGAACCTTTTTGCATAAATCATTATCATAGATTTTTAATGTTACGAAGAAACCTTCGCGGTATGGATAATGTGGCAGTTTAATTTCATGTGCTTCTGTTAAGAAGATAGAAGAGCGCTCTTTCATTAGATCGATATAAAATTGCTTTTCTTTGAGAAATTCTTCTCTATTTTCATTAACAACCCAACTGAAGTTTTCCATTGCGGCATTTGGAATATTAGACCAAGTAGCACGTGCTTTCTTTTCTAATACTGTCTTCATCTCAATAACGGATTCTTCCAGTTGTGCAAGAATCACTGCGGCCCCACAACGTAAGCCATAGGAAGTCATTGTCTTTGAACAAGAGAAGCCAACAATCACCATGGCATTCTCACTGAGTCCATTCCAGATTTCCATATACTTACGAGATGTATCCACATTGTAAGCATAATCGATATAAGCAATATCATCCAGTAAAACGATAGGGTGTGTCTTCGAGACTTCATTTATAAAGTCAATCACTTCTTTCCATTCCTCGTGGCTCATCGTATATCCAGTAGGATTTTCACAAGGGTCATTGATGAGTAATAAAATGCGTTCTTGTGTCTTCATCACTTCCTGCACTGTTTCTTTGATGGAAGCGATGTTGAAGTGATTATCTTCACTAAAGAGTTCATACTCTGCAATCTTTAAGTTATTTTCCGAAGCCATCAAACGATAACTACCCCAAGCAATATTTGGAATGATGACAGTTTCTCCTTCTTCTAATATAGAAGTAAAGGTAGAGCTGACAGCACCTGATCCACCTGGTGTTGCGACAACGTTATGCGCAAGTTTTAGGTTGTTGCCTTGGGTTACCCATTCATATACATCTTTGCGAAAGTTAGGATTTCCATCAAAGCTTGCGGCGTAGGAAGCTTTTACGCGGTGGTCAATTGTATCGTAGTGATCAAATACAGACTTAAGTGCAACGAGGTTTCCATCGTTATCACAAAGTGTACCAATCGTTGCGTCGATTACATTTTCTTCACCGTTGATACGCTTATCTTCCTTTGCTTTCGCAACGACAGTAAATACTGCATCTGCGATTGGAGTTAGATTTGCGCTCTTTTTTGTAAATGTCATAATTCATTCTCCTCAAATAAATATGTTCCAATCCGTAACATGGTACTACCGTGCTCAATTGCGATTGGATAGTCATGACTCATACCCATAGAAAGAGTATGGAAGTATTGTTTGCCAAATGTTTCTTGAAGATGTTTGAAGATTTCATGTGCTTTGGCGAAGACTTCATGAATTCGTACTTCATCATCTGTATGTGGTCCCATGGTCATTAAACCTTGAATCTTAATATGTGGACATTCTTGTAAGAGGAAGTTTGTAAATATCTCTACATCAGCTGGATCTAATCCACTCTTATTGGTATCTTCATCAGCTAAATGCAATTCAATTAGCACATCAACTTTACGATTTTGTTTGGTCGCTTCTTTTTCAATAACTTTTGCAAGAGCGATATTATCAAGCGATTGAATGCAGGATACAACAGGTAAGATATCTTTTACTTTATTACGCTGTAAATGTCCTATGTAATGCCAAGCGATATCTTTTGGTAGGGCTGCTGCCTTTGAAACAAGTTCAGCAGTTCTATTTTCCGCAAAGATTCTTTCGCCTGCGTCGTAATAGGATTGTATTTCTTCGATACTGTGATGCTTGGAAACAACACATAAATCTATATTTAAGGCTGCTTGCTTAATCTTCCAGTAATGTTTTTCTATCATATTGCAATTATACACCAATGGTTTTGTGCATACAAAAAGAAAACCTGCTGATGTTACAGCAGGCTAGAATTAAAACCAAGGAATTGGGAATGTATTCGAAGAATCAATGAGCTTATAACGCTTGAGTACAGGTGCTAATGCATTGAATACAATGACTAGTAAAATGACTTCAATAGGGAATAAGAGAGAATTCTTAATTAAACTCTTTGTAAAATAGAATAGATAACCTTTGCCATACAACATAGAACTCCAAAGTGATCCAACTACTACATTTACAAATAATGAGTTGATGAGTTTTGCAATGATAATCTTAACCACAGTAATTTTCTGCTTGTATAAGAAACATGACCATACGAAGCAGGCAAGTACTGGCGTTAGTGTATAGCCAGCAAAGTAGACACCATCACCACCTAAGAAGAAACCGAGGTTATCGGTGATAATTGCGGACAGTGCTCCAGCTACTGGACCAAGAATGGATGATTCAATTGCAAGTAGAATAAAGCCAAATCCTACTTTTAAGTTCTCGGATACTGGGAAGTAGAGCTTAGATACGACAATCTTGAGTGCGATAAATACACCCATTAATGCAAGATACTTTACTGATTTTAGTTTTGATGCGGATGAATTCCAAAATTCTTTATTAAACATATAAAAACCTTCCTTTCACATCCATTTGTGAAGAAAGGTTTTCGTTCACATAATGGGAGTTGTAATGACCGCAAGCTATGCTTTTCGTCTGTAGGGACCCGTTCCAAACAGCACTTAACGCCAATTACGTCTATAACATAGCATAAGTATATGCAATGTCAAATGGTGTGCTTGTAATTCATGTTATAATAGGGCGGTATGAAGAAAATATCAGTTACATGTGAAAGAAAAGAAGATATCGCACTGCTTAAAGAAGCAGGTGCAGATGAAGTAATTGTCGCACTCGAAGGAGGAGTATTTAGCTCGCTCCATGCTTTTTCGATTGCGCAGATTGAAGAACTATTAACGCAAGCACGTGTGGTGCAGATACAGCTATTTGTGCTAATGGATCGTTTGTTTCCACAAAGTGAAATTAAATCAGCACAACAACAAATCCAACAGTTACTAGAGATGGGCGTTGATGGTGTTATTATTGCAGATCCTGGTCTATATCAAGTAGCCAAGGGGTTATCCTTAGAAGATAAACTCATCTATAGCCCAGAGACTTTAGTGACTTCTGCAGAAGACGCAAAGTTCTGGCTATCGACAGGAATGTATTCGGTGAATATTTCACCGCTTTTAACAGAGGAGGAAATCTTAAAGATTGCCTCAAGTGTACGTCATTGTGGTATCCAGGTATTTGGTTACCTACTTATGAGTATTTCCAAGCGTCCACTACTAACGGCATATCAAGAAGTCGCAAATATTGAAGAGCCGTTACATCATAACCATCATCTATACCTTCGGGAACAGAAACGTGATGGTATGATGCCAGCATATGAAAATGAAGCAGGTATGATGATCTATACAGATTTCGTACAGGAATCATTTGCGTGGTTAGAGCCTTTTTCAAACGCGGGCATTCAGCGTTTTGAAATGTATGGAAACTATATTCCACAAGCAGCACTATTAGATGCGGTACGTATGTATCGTCGTGTGCTTGATGGGGAAGATGGCGAGAGTGTTAGAAAGGAATTTGTTCTAAAATATCCGGAATTACCAGTATCTGATGGATATTATGGACAGAAGACGATCAGATAAAGTTATGATGAAGAAACCTGAATTATTAGCCCCAGCAGGGGATCTGAATCGTTGTAAGACAGCGATTCGTTATGGTGCTGATGCAGTCTATATTGGAGGACAATCCTATTCCTTACGCTCAAGAGCTTCCAACTTTACGATGGAAGATATCAAGGAGGCATGTGAATTTGCCCGTCAACATAACGCACATATCCATGTCACAACTAATGTGATTCCTCATGAAGAAGATTATGAGGGCTTACGTGAGTATTTAATGAAGTTAGAAGAGTATGGTGTTACAGCGATTATCGCAGCCTCACCATCGATTATGAAACTAGCACGTGAATGTGCACCAAAGTTAGAAATTCACTGTTCCACACAGATGAGTATTACCAATGTAGAAACAGCTAAGTTCTTACACGAACAGTTAGGACTAGACCGTGCAGTACTTGCACGTGAATGTTCGATTGAAGATATCTATGCCATCACAAAGGAATGTCCAGTGGATACAGAAGCCTTTATCCATGGTGGTATGTGTGTAAACTACTCTGGTAGATGTACACTATCCAACCGTATGACATTACGAGATGCTAACCGTGGTGGTTGTGCGCAAAGTTGTCGTTGGCAATATCATGTTTACCAAGATGATAAAGAAATAAATACAGATATTTTATATTCCATGGGTTCTAAAGACTTACTAGCAGCGGACTACATGTATGAATTAATGGATGCAGGTGTTAGTTCCTTAAAGATTGAAGGACGTATGAAGACAGAGTATTATGTCGCATCTGTTGTTAGTGCATATCGACATTTGATTGATGAGATTGCAGAAAATGATGGACCACTTTCACCAGAAAGATTGGCATATCATAAAAAGGAAATCTCACGTGCTGAAAATCGCCAGACAACAACAGCGTTCTATCCTGGTGAAGCAGGGTTAAATACACTCATCTATCATGCATACTCTGATGCGGATGTTAATCATGACTTCCTAGCCAAGGTTGCTGGATACGATCAAGACGCAAATGTTGCCTACTTAGAGACACGTAATGCATTTGATGTTGGTGAAATGCTAGAAGTGATTTCACCTGGCAAAGACAAGCGTACTTTCAAAGTTGAATGGATCAAAGATCCAAAGGGAGAATACCTTGTAAGTTCTAGACGTCCAATGGTCGTTGTGCAGGTTCCAATCCCATTTGAAATTGGTGAAAATGATTTAGTGCGGAGGGCACGCTAATGTTGCTAGAAGGAAATGTCAGTGTAAAAGCTGCTATTCTTGGAAATCATCGCAAGGTAGAAAAACTCTACTATGATAAACATAAAAACGATAAAGACTTAAACTTTATCTTACATCGTGCAAAGGAAAAAGGAATTCCATGCATGCCATTAGAGCGTGAAGAAATCAATGCAATGGCAACTGGCAGAACACACGGTGGATTGGTTGCGGATGCTAGTCCAAGAATCTACCAAGATCTATCCGAATGCATGCATGGCAAAACACCATTTCTTGTATTGCTAGAAGGGGTGGAAGATCCATTTAATTTAGGTTATATTATCCGCACTTTATATAGTGCAGGTTGTGATGGATTAATTCTACCTAGACATGATTGGACAAGTGCGGAAAGTACGATTGCTAAGTCTAGTGCAGGTGCATTCGAATACATGAATATTGTGATATCTGATAACTTACCACAACTTGTAAAAGACCTTAAAGAACAAGGTATCATGACTTATGCAGCGATGCGTAAAGACGCTATCACCTATCTAGAAGCTGACTATTGCAAACCATGTTTGTTGGCCATCGGTGGTGAGATGAGAGGACTATCATCGGCAGTGCGAAATGAGATTGAGCAGAATATCTATATTCCATACGCAAATGATTTCCGCAATGCGTTAAACGCAGCCAGTGCTGCTGCTGTATTATCCTTTGAAGTATATCGGCAAAGACGATAAGTACCCGAAGTAATTCGGGTTTTTATTTGAACTATGATAAAATAGAACACAATAAGGAATTAAGGGACATGCATACAATTCAAGAAAAAATTATTCAAAATATAAAAAATAATGATAATTATAAAGAATATAAATGTTACAAAGTGAATGAATATTATTCTTCATATGGTTTAGAAAATGAACATGGTCATGTTGTTGTACCACCTTATTCAGTTGCTTTAACTTCTCAAGAAGAACCTAATTTATATGGCGTGAGTGATTATCCTGATGTTAATATAATTCCTAGTTTAGATGATAATGGTGAAATCAATTTAAATCTTAAAATTTCTGAAGGTATTGCACAAGAATTTTATTTAACAGATTTGTTTAAAGATATTGAAACGGATGATATATATGAAAATACACAAGATTTTGCTTCTTTTAAATCAGTTGAAAGTAAAGCTAATGTAAAATTAAAGAATGGTTTTGTGTTTGAACATGAATCACGTATTAGTTCAATGCAACATATATATGATGATTATAATCGTTCAGGTAATGGAATAAATGATACTGTTCAAGAAATTAGTATTATGGATGATGGAAGAATATCAGTTAAGTTAAATATTGATGAATTATCTACAAAAGATTTCTTAAAAGAACCATTAGATACTTTTAATGAACATAGTAAATCTAAAAAATATAATGATATATTAAAAGACGGTCGTGAATCTTATCATGATGTTAAAGATATGCTTATTGAAGAAGGTGTAATTGACAAGAATCGATATGATGAATTATTAGAAGAAAAAGCTGAATTTGATAAAAATGAAGAAATCGCTCGTAAGAATATTGAAAAATTAATGGAAGATGAAGCTAAAGAAGAATATAAATTAAATGAAGAAACATTGAAAAGATTAGATGATAATAATTTTAAACGTTCATTTAATGAATTAACAGGTGAATATACATTATATTCAACAATTCCTGATAAAAATGGTAATGAAGTTGAATTAATTAATTATTATGATTATGATGATTCACCAGCAATGATACATCATGTTATGGAAGATGTGGAAGATTTTAACAATTTTAAATCTCAGATGGATATAGTAAGAATGTTTAAAATAAATGATGAGTTTAAAGATTGTAAAGTTAATGTATCTGAGATTGGGTATATGGAGTCACCTCTTAAAGTTGAATTAGATCGTGGTAAACTCAGAAATTCAAAATTAACTTTCCTTGTAGATAATGATGGTGATAATGTTAATCTGAAAACACAAATTAATGAATCATATACAACTGTTTTAAATATGGATGCGTTATTTAATGGTAAACTTAGTGGTCGAGATTTAACGAACATGAACGGATTTACACGAGCAAAAGATAACTGGGAATTTACTGGTGAACTTTTATTCCAAATGTGCGATAATAATGATATGGAACGTAATAGCGAACATTATGAATTTGGTTATAGTGATCATTTAGTTAAAAAAGATACGTTTATTAAAGAAGAATTTGAAAAAGCTTGTTTATCTGGTGAGTTTATTGATAAACAGTTTGAACTATTTGATGAACATAGTAGAAATATAGAATATTTTAATACCTTATCTTCTGCGTTTTTCGGTGATCCAACTAAAGTTGAGAACTTTTTAGTAGAAAATCATTTAATACCTGAAGAATTAGTAAAGGATAATGAAGTTAGTGAACAAGATTTTATTAATGCTGTTAAGTCAGTAACAAATAAAGAACAAGATAATACTTTAGAAATGTAATAATGAAGCTGTATATCCCATTTAATTTAATTTGGGATATATGGCTTTTTGTGTTATAATGGTTGTATATTAATTAAGTAGGTGATAATAAAATGAAAGAAAAATATAAATTAAGTGAAATTGCAGAAAAACGTTTAGAAGAAAGTAATTTAAAAATTGATCAAGATAATAGTAAGCTTTCTAGGATTGGTGAGATGGCTTTATATTCAACTGTACCAGATAAAAATGGTGAAGAAGTTCGTTTAACTGGGGTTGATTCTAATAAAATAAATAAAATTAATGAAATTGCTCAAGATGATGAGTTGTTTGAAAACTTTAAAAGAGAAATGAATTTAACAAGATTATGTAACATTAATGATAGATTACTAAGGATGCTTTCTTTAGGTCATGATGATTTTCATGTTTTCGGAGTTGATTTAATTGATCGTGATAGAGTCGGAGTTTTAATTAAACATGAAGAAACTGAAGATAATAATATTAAATTAGATGTTAATTTTACGAACTATGAAAGATGATGTGGATTTATTAGATGAACAAGCTCGTTTTGAATCTGTTATTAAGGACTTAATGCAATCAATGGCTACGATTGAAAATAATAAAGATAATGAATTAGAACTATAATTAAAGAAGGTAAAGGAAGAATGAAAAATTTTAAAGAAGAAATTGAGAAATATGAATATACTTCATTTAGTGATAAAGATAAACTCTATTTTAAAAAAATAGGTTATGAACCTAAAGACATAATTGCTATTATGGATTTTAAGAATAATGTTTTTCGAACAGAAAACAATACATATTCATTAGACGAATTTCCAAGTGAATTTGTTAATCATTTTCGTGAATTTGCTTCTGTGGAAAATAGAAAATTAGATGAATTACCACTCACTCAAGAAGTTCTTGATGCTACTGATTATATCTTGGATTCAGCGTATATTCCAGAGTATGAACGTCCGAAAAAAGCAAAATACAATGCTTCTGTTGAACAAATGAAATTAGCTTTTCATTATGAAATGACTATACTTGCTAGACTTCAAGATAAAGTTAATATGACGACTGATGAACTACTTCATGAAATTGGTCCGATTGGAATGCGTGAGGGAGTTGAGGAAACTGAAAAAGTTATACTTGAAGAACATGGTAAACCAGAAGAAAAAGCAAGTATTCGTGATGAGTCTATTATCGCTTCAGTAACAAAAGAAGTGGTTGATGTAAGTACCAAAGTAGTAAATGAAATAAGTGAAGAATTGATAGATGAACCGATATTTGAAGAACCAGAATTTGGTGAAGATATATTTGATCCTGAAATGGAAAACTTTGAAGAAGATTTCATGGAATTGATTTATTAGAGTTAGATATTCTAACTCTTTTTTTTTGGTTATAATATCCGAGAAAACTCGGGATTTTAATGCAGAGATGAATCGGGTATGAAATATATTATTTTGGTTCATCAGTTAATTGATTTTTAACATAATTTAAAACAATGTTTTTACTAACTAAACCTACAGTTCTAACAAAAAATCTTGGTGATCAAAGATGATCTTTGTATAGTTTTAATTTATTTTCTTGATAAAGTTTTTACCTTTTCGGTCAAAACGGGATGTCGATACTTTGTGACCATAACTAAATGATATTCTAAGTCATAGACGATGTGTAAATTTCGTTCAATCATGCTGATTTCTCCTTGCAGTTTAAATTGGATTTTGATATAATAATTGTAGGAACTAATTAGGTCCCTAACTACTTTAATCATATGAAAAAGAAAGGAGGATGTCAAGATGTGTAGCACAAGTTCATACAGCATCACAAGTACCTATAAGATGAAATTGACTGGTGATTTAAAAGCGTTAGAAACATCAATCAACATCTACCGTGACGCTTTGCGAATGCTCATTCCGATTATCAATGACAATTGGGAATCTTTGAGTGAATACGAATTCGCCAATCAGAAATATAACTGCATTGAGAAATGGATTCATAATACCAAAGAACATCAAGCACGATATGCCTTTGACGAACAGTTTCCAAAGTTTCCAAGCTATCTAAGACGAAGTGCCATTGCACAGACCCTTGGCATCGTCTCTTCTTATCGCAGTAACTTAGCAAATTGGGAAAAAGAACCTAAAGGACAAGCACCACAATTGAGTTTAAACCACTATGCTTATCCTGCCTATTATAAAAATAATCTTTTTCGCAATTTTGACCCAGTTAAACAAACCATCGAACTCAAAGTATTCAAAAATGGCGATTGGGTTTATGAAATTTACAAACTAAAAACCTCTGATTGCACCTATTATCAAGCTCACTTAACCACCAAGAAACAAAAAGTTCCTATCATTCAGAAGAAAGGGCGTCGTTTTTATGCAACCTTTTCTTACGAGGAAGTAGTTTCTTTGGTAAAAAAAGAATCCATCAGCAAAATCTGCGCCGTGGATTTGGGTTTAAATACGGACGCTACGTGTACCATTATGGGTCAAGACGGTACGGTTTATGCACGAACATTCATTTCGTTTAGCAAAGAGCACGACCGACTTAACAGACAACTAGGGCGTATTAAACGTAATCAAAAACGAGGTTCCCGTCGTAATAAAAGGCTTTGGCGGGGCGTGGCTGGAATCAGCCAAGATATTGCCGATAAAACGGCACTGGCTATTCTTGATTTTGGAAACGAGCATGGCGTAGATGCTTTTATCCTTGAGTATTTAGACTTTAAGGGTAAGAACACCGTCAAACGCGCTCATTTCTGGAGATACAAACGCATTTGCAAAGTTCTTTGTCACAAAGCTCATCAACACGGGTTACGTGTTGCACGAGTCAATGCACGTAATACTAGTCGATTAGCCTTCGATGGTTCTGGTTGGTCTAAACGCGGGTTTGAAATCAAACCTAATACACCTTATGCACTTATGCAATTTACAACTGGTAAAATCTACAATGCGGATTTAAACGCATCTTATAACATCGGTGCGCGATATTTTATTAAGCACCTATTAAAAACCGTTACGGCGACGCAACGGTTAGCACTTGAGGTAAAAGTTCCTCAGGTAGCTAAGAGGAGCACCTGCACCTTGTCTGACCTAATTAACCTAAGAAGTGAATTTGTCGCTTTAGCGCCAAAAACTCAGGCTTAGGTCGTATGGTCAGAGAAGGAAGTCTGTCATTGGGACGAAGCTGAAACCGCGGAACCCGACGACAGAAGTACCACCCAATCTTCGTTTTGGTGGTGAGGCTTCACAAAGTAGTTAAAGAAACAATTGATACAACAGCAGAAGTGGTTAATGAAGTTTCTGAAACTGTGTTCGATGAACCAGTATTTGAAGAACCAATATTTAATGAAGAACCTATTTTTGACGATGAACCAGATTTTGGTGACGAATTTGTAATGGAAGATAGTTATGATGAGGGTTTTGAAATGACGATGTAGAGGGAAGTTTTTTAGCTTCTCTTTTTTTTATCTTTGTGTTATAATGTATATATAATTTGAAGAAAAGTGTAGGTGAATATTTTTTGTGAAGAATTTAAATGATGAAACAATGGCAAAAGCTCTTTCGGGTGGTACGTCACTTGAAAAACGAGCAAGCGAGCAAGCTGATTTGAAAAAAGTTAATGAAGAAGCTAAAAAAGAAAATGGTGGTAAGGATAAGGGTAAAGGAAAAGGTAAAAACGGTGATAAGACTGCTTCTAACACTGATGGCTCGTCTAAATCAAAAAATGGTGTCGCTGAATTTGGTAAAAAACAAGGTATCAAAGCTTTAGATAAACTTGTTACCGATGACGGTGGTGCTATTGATGAAACTAAAAAAGCTTATAAGAAAAGTAAAAAAGCTTATAAACAAACGAAAAAAATCGCTAAACGTGCAAGGCAAGCTGTTAAAGGTGTAACGAGGTTTGTGCGTTGGTGTTTAGCTCTTGGACCAATCGGTTGGTTGATATTAATAATTGTTTTTGGTGCGTTATTTAGTACTGCAAAAGCTGTTAATAATGTCAAGTTTGAAACAGAACCTGGTGTTGTTGAGAGAAAACTTAATGCTAAAGATGAAGCTGATTTATTAGAAAATAGTGAAGCTGTTGGTAATGGTCTTAACGTTGGTAATGGTGCTGGTGCGAGTGGTGGTTTACTTGGAGCAGGTCAAATTAATAACGGACAACTTAATAACAAAGAAAAAGTAATAGTTTTATTTATGGACTGTGATAGTGATAAATCAAAATCTAGCGAGAACGGCAACAATGGTAAAGTTTCTTCTAAAACACCTAGTAGAAAAGACTGGTTAATAGAAGGTACGCAAGCGTATAAAAATGCTAAAGAAGCGTTTGATTTATGGACTTCAAAAGGACTTTCTGGTGAAGCTGCTGCTGGTATTATCGGTTGGACAAATACTGAAGGCGGATGGCAAGTAGTTGGTCGTGCTGAAGGACATTATGCTGATATTGTTGAAGAAAATTCACTTAAATTTGGTATTGTTCCGTTAGTTGGTGCGGGTTACCCAACAGGTAAGACTGGTAAAGCTGAAGGTGGTGGCGGTATTTATCAATTTACACCATATTCAAAATATGCTGATCTTAAAGACGAGAAGTGGGAAAATGCTCGTGAGATGAATGAGTTTGTTGCTAAAGCAATTGCTGGTGGGGATTGGAATGCTTCAATGGATATGACTGGTGGAAATCATAGTTTTGAGGATATGGCTAAAGAAACAGATCCCGAAAGAGCAACTCTAATGTGGCAAGCTTATGAACGAGGTGCACCTGCTGCTATTAAGCAAGATGAAAAAAAATCAGATGCTAAAAAAGCAAATGAAGTTTTCAATAAAAATAAAGTGAAGTTTAATGCTGAGAAATTTAACGAAAACTTTGGTAAAGGAAAGTCTGGTGGTAAAAAAGATGGTAAATCTTCTGATAGTCAAGTTGTAAGAAAATGTCAAGATTCTCATTCTGGTGGAACAGGTTGGGCAGCTCACAAGACTGGTAAAGTTAATTATAAAGAACCAGCTATGTGGAAGCATGATAAATTACCTGATGATTTAAAAGAGTATGCATTAAATCCTGAAAGTGTTGGACTTAAATATAAAGATAAATCTTCTTGGGAATTATTATGTTACTCATTCGGACAATGTACTGACCTGACTGCTAATTTAATGTATAGATTATGGGAAAAAGATGGTAAACATTCTCTTAAGAATACACGAGGTAATGGATTTGAAGTAGTTGATATGCTTGTAGTTGCTTTTGGTGGTTCTGCTGATAGTGAACCTAGAGCTGGTGCTGCATTTTCAACAGGTGCTGGTGAACAACATACAGGGGTGGTATCACACGTATTTGAAAATGGTGATATATTAATCGTAGAACAAAACGTAGTAGGGTTTAGTGGTGATGATAATCATGAAACTCATACATGGAGTTACCGTTATATTACAAAAGATCATTATAGTGGTAACGGTGGATATTCTGCTTGGAAATTTTATGATCCAGAAAAACGTGGATATAAACTAAGTGGTGATGCTAAAGCAATGGCTTAAGTTGCTGAATTAGTTTAAAAAATTAGACCTGAGTAAGTTTTTAAACTGCTTATTTGTGTTGACATGTAGTTTAGATTATGATAATATAATAATAGTAGTTATTGTAACTACTAAGTTAAAAAAAGTTAATATTTATATTTTCTTTTTTTCCATGTTTATTTTCTAACAATTTATTGGAAGGTCATTTATTTGATCTTCTTTTTTTTTGGACATTTTTTTGGACACTTTGGACATTTTGGACACTTTAAAATAATTTTGTCCAAACTCGCTAGA
>ERZ772928.161-NODE-161-length-32273-cov-4.299988_pt1 | contig 32273 bp, 27 predicted proteins | sample MGYA00511686_ERZ772928 | MGnify/ENA primary metagenome ERZ772928 (study PRJEB29015, sample SAMEA2738063) | human oral metagenome | biome: human oral; feature: human-associated habitat; material: saliva | place: China | collected 2219 ... | reverse complement strand
AAGTTACATCAAAAACAGGTTTTGTATAAAACGTCTCATTCATTGGAAATAATTACCATACTGACTCGTCACGCAGTATATTTTTACACATAAATTCCAATAGTGCATTGTGGAGGAACTTTCATGCAATACCACCGAAAAACACTAAGCATCCTTGCTGCCGCAGCGCTTCTGATCGCCGCGGCAACGCAGCTATCCGGCTGCATCTCCATCCCTTCACGTGAGAGCACTACGGTTGACCAGACATCCCCCACTTCTTCAACGAGTTCAACGTCAGCATCAGCATCGGCGTCCGGCACAAGCAGCGCCGCCAACGGCCCTCTCGACGCTGTGACTTGGAGCTTTCCTACAAACGAATCCGGGTGGCAGATTGACTTCATCGACCAGGAGGGCCGAAATCAGCTGGTCAAGCCCAACGGATGCATGTACAGCACTATGCAGAACCTTTTTTCCGGCCAAGAAGACATTTCCGACAAGACCGAAACCGACTACCAGGTGGAACAGCGCATCAATGGCTTCAAACGACAGATGCGCACCGCTGAGGGCAAAGCAACCCCGTCAACCGACGTGAAAACCTACGAAGGCAAACCCGTTGACATGATGCGTGTGGACATCGACTACACCGGGCAAGACGGCGGAACCTATCGCTCAACTGCGTGGCTGCGCGTCTTCGCACACGAACCCACACCCGTTTTCACCGTGGTCAATTACGCCTGCCCTGCATCGGCCTACTCAGACGCAGAAATGCGTGACCTATTGAGCCAAACAAAACTCGCTAACGTCACGCAACCCACCATGAAATAGCAGTTCAGCGAGGAAATTTTAGAGATTTTTCTTCCCAGGGAACCTCCGCCGTTGTACGCCAGTCAAAGTACAGTGAGCGGCTGAATGTACGCGCAGCCGCTCACTATCACGCACTTGGTTTTCGACGCACGGAGAATCACATGGATCTCGACTACAGCATTGGAGCAACATCCTCAATAGGGGCCAGAATGGGAGCCCTCGCAGGTGCCACAGGAAGCACATCAACTGCGGTATCACGATGTCTTTTCAATGGCGCTTATACTGCAGCTCCCGGTTTGAGTCAGCTCGCCGCTAACCACGCAAGTGTGTTACTCAGCGGTGCTGGCTCAGCCAAGGCCGTGTTGGATTCCTACCAGCAGCAAGTGGACTGGCTACACAGTTCTCTACGCGCCAACGTTAGCGCCATTTCCGGCCAAGACGACTGCATGGCGCATGCGATGGAGCGGAATAATGCCTCGCCAGTCCAACAATGCACAGTTGATCCGGCTACTTTCCCCATGCGGCCCGAAGAACACTACGACAATTTCATGTTCACCCCGCCCCTTGTTAACGGTATCGCGCCCTTAAAACCAGTGCTCGCAGCATTCGAAGCAACAAATACCGCAATGGTTGATAACGCGGCTGCACAATGGAACAATGCCGCCGATGCCATCGACAAGATTGCTGGTGAACTTGATGGCCTGGCAAAAGAAATCGTTGATGTGAACACGGGCGTGCCATTTGACGCGGCGTCGGCACGCATTGCCGAAACAGCGCAAACCGGACACAATTTTGCCGCCAACGCCCGAACCATGGCCGCGTCCGTGTCCAAACTCAACGAGATCAAAGATTGGGCGGTAGCCGCACTGCAAAGAATCGACACAACTGTAAGCGCGGTCCCTGACACGCTTGCCCGCAGCACTTTGGAAGCTGAGTTCATGGCCAAGTTCATGAATATGGACCTGCCAGCGGCGATACAACAAGGGGTCCCGCCCATTACCAACCTCATGCAGGCACCTCCTCCCCCACCCTCACAAGAAACCACCGCCAACGTCGGCATGACGCAAACCGCCACTGCGGGGCTGCCTCTCGACGGCGCGAACGTCGCCGGTTTCCTTTCCAACGCAGGCACAGCAGTCAACGCGGTGAAAAATGTTGTGGATGGCGTGAACGCCATCGCCGGTGGTGCTGGACCCAACGGAATCGGCGGGGTGGGCGCACTAGGCGGCCTGGGCAACGCGCATACCCTCATGGAAGCGGGACGCCACATGCTCAACCCAGGCAATCTCGCAGCCACAACCGCTGGGCTTGGCACCGCAACGCTCGGCGGCACTAATCCCGCGCTGCCGGGACTCGGCGGGGCGTCAACAGGCATGGGAGCAAGCGGACTTGGCGCGATGGCGCTGGGTGCAGGTGGTTTTGGTGGCGGCCGTGGTGGCTTTGGCGGCGCGCCCGGCGTTGGGAACGTTATTGGCGGGAATATGAGTCCACGATCCGTTGGGTCGGTTGCTTCGGCACTGGGCGACAAAGGCGCATATCCTGCGGGAGCAATGACCGGAATGGGTGGCGCATACGGTGCCAACAATCGGCGTGGAGGACGGTCAGGAACTCGCGCTTTCCGCACATCCACGGGCATCAGCGGCGCTGGTGGCGGATTCGACGTGTCTGGACAGGGCGGTTTTGGCGGTTCCGGCGTAGGCGTTGGTGCTGGCGAAGCCAATAGTGGAGCGATGCCACGCGGCGGATTCGGAGCTGGTGGTTCCATCGCTGGCGCTGGTAGCGCGGGCGGGGTTGGTGGCTCGGCTGCGTCTGCGGCTCGTGGCGGGGCACCCATGATGGGCGGCATGCCGATGGCCGGTGGCGGTGCGCACGGCAACAAGAAAGCAAAGGCCGTGACCAGCGCGGTTGAAGCCGAAGGCAACGTTGCCGACCTTCTCGGCGCGCCACGGCGCATCGTGCCCGGTGTGATTGGTGATTGGGTGCGGGGGTAGGACCCTTATTTGGCTGTTAAAAAGCTCGTTGAGTCTTTAACACCAAACAACTACATTCGACAAGCGGAAGCTATTTTAAGATAGCTTCTGCTTGTGTCGTATTCGGGTAATTTTTGACCTCAGCTTCCGTTGTTCATGCTCATCCCAGACCCTAAGCCGAAACACAATAATGAACAGATTCAAAGGTGGCAACAGAAGAAGAGAGGCCAAAGTACCAACACCCAAAACTGCAGACCAACCTGCTTCGGGATACACAGTCCTCAGCGCAGATCCAATATAACTCAACAAAACCAGTCCAACTACCCCACCCAATGATGCACTTTTAGGAGCCAATAACATCTTCTCCCTCTCCTTACCCGAAAAAGATCTCGATAGATATTCACTCGCCAATCCAAACAGAGAAGACAAAAGAAGCAAGAACGCCGCAAACAACCTAAGCCAAATCCATAGCCTATTTTGGTCCGTATACACAACACCCCTGCTCTCAAAAGCCACAAACGCAATATACAAAAACACAACTATTGAAGCCACAAGAAGGGCCAAATATACCTTCATTGAAAAACGGCCCCAAGTAAATCTCTTACCTGCGAAAATTTTAAACACAACAAACCCCTTTCAAATAATAGCTACCTCTTTTCAGGATTTCAGCACTACCACCTTAATCACATCACCCCATCTTTCACTGCATATCAACTAAGACAAGCCAACAGTAAGTCACTGACCAGACATGAAAAATATTCTATCGAACTCGTATGTCAAAGTAGCCTAGACAGATAGACTAATATTCACATTGCGCTATACCCGAACTTACCTGCACGAATGTCTCTTATTTCCCAAGTATTTATATTGAAGTTCATACGCCATAATCGAATATCTATTCCTCACCCCGGCTACCAACCTAGTCGCAGTAGCTCCCCCCGACCACTGACCAACTTGGCATACTCACCAGCTTTAATAGCATCCTGCAAATTTTAATTCAGGAAGCGCGCAACATCCACATAGAAAACGACTAACTGAACCTCACTCTTTTACCCTAAGGACAGACCGTCACACCAATCCCAGCCGCAAAAAACTTTCACTACAACTATCAAACCAACATCACCCCCATAGAAGCAGCTCACCAAAATGTCGTTTCCAGGCCAATTTTCCAACCATTTGGTGAGCTACTTCTATGAGTTCTATACACATCCCCAGCCCTCCACACTAGGGCACCCCCCACTTTGCAGATTTTGGCCGAGTATTATTTCTGCTATATCTTCATCATTGATGCCCCTTTGAACATTCATCAAGGTAGCACTATTCAACATCTTTACCTTCCCACTCCCACAACAAACCCAAACTCGCCCCAAAGGAGACCCCATCCAGTGACGCACAATCGTCGTCGTACCGTGATCGCGGCAGCGCTCACTTCGCTATTCACTGCCCTGGCCAGCGTTTTCACCGCTCCACTGGCACATGCAGCATTAACTCCCCCGTGGCTAGGCTCGGCAGATAGCGCGTTTCAGGGCTTGGTGCAGTCGGTAGCCAACTCGCCGGGGTCGAGCGGCCAGCGGCTGAGTGACTTTCTGCGGTCGGCGCAGAACGCGGGTCTGGCTGATTTCAGACCTACTGGCCCGCTGACCAGCAGCGACGGCAATTATCCGATTCCCACCAATCCGAATATCAAGGAGACAAAGCTGGTCAAGGTCACGGATGACCCGTGGCAGAGGGTGCAGCGCTGGACTGTGGATTCCCCATCAATGCAGCGCCCGGTGGAGGTGCAGATCATGCTGCCAAAGGATCGAAAAGCACCCGCACCCATGCTTTACCTTTTCGATGGGATCAGCGGCACGGAAACATCGGGCTGGTTGAAATGGGGCGGCTTGGAGAAGGTGTTCGCGGAAGAGAACGTCACCATAGTAATGCCCACGGGTGCGAGCGCTTCTCTCTATTCGGATTGGGTACGTGATGATCCAGCACTGGGCCGCTATAAGTGGGAAACGTTTGTCACAAAGGAATTGGCCCCGCTGTTGGAAAGGCCGGAGCATGGCCTGAATTTCAATGGTAAACGCGGTGTGGCTGGTCTTTCCATGGGAGCTATTGGGGCTGTTCATATGGCGAATGCGCACCCTGAACTGTTCAATGCGGTGATGGGACTATCCGGCTGTTATTCCACCATGGATCCTATTGGCCGCCAGATTGCCAAGGTGATGGTGGAATCGCGAGGCGGCAACGTAGAAAACATGTGGGGACCGTATGGTTCGGACATGTGGCGGTATCACGACGTCGTTACGCATCCAGAAGGATTGCGCAACATGCGGGTGTACCTGTTCACGGCGGATGGGACGGTGACCCAGGCGGAGCTGGATTATCAGAAGACCAGGCCGTTTTACGAGCTTGCGGCAGGTGCGGTGCTGGAGCAGGGCACGCACCAGTGCACAGTGGCGCTTGATCAGGCGATGCGGAAGGCGGGTATGACGCATCAGATGGTGGAGTACAAGCACGGTGGGGTGCATAGTTGGGATTTGTTTGATCGGCAATTGCCCACGGCATGGCAGGCGATCAAGCCGTCGTTGATGTAACAACCACCTTGCCAACCTCCATACGCTCATCTACTATCGGAACAGACCGATTTGTCTATCTGTTTGTCTAGTTAAGGATTGTTATGTCGGATCACGAGCTTTGGAACATCGCCTCCCACCTGCGCACAAACTTCCGCTATGTGGATCTCACCCACGCATTTTTCCCTGGACAACCGAAGTTCAGCATGCTTGAGGACCAAGTGACGACTCGCCTGTTCACCGTGGACGAGCAGGGCTTCACGGTGGATCGATACGAAATTGTTGGGCAGTGGGGCACGCACGTGGATCCGCCAATCCACTTTGTCAATGACGCCCGCACCCTCGACGAGCTGCCCGTCGACGAGATGATCCTGCCACTCGCGGTGCTTGACCTGCACAAAGAGGCCGAGGAGTTCCATAACCTGGCCGTCACCGTGGACCACATCAAGGCGTGGGAGGAGCGCAACGGGCGCATCCCCGACGGCGCCTTCGTGGCGCTGCGCACGGACTGGTCGAAACGCTGGGAGACCGACGACCTGTACGGCATCGACGCGGACGGCAAGCGCAACTGCCCCGGCTGGTCGCTGGAGGCGCTGAAGTTCCTGCGCAACGAGCGCGGCGTGGTCGCCATCGGGCACGAAACCACCGACACGGACCCCGGGGCGTCGATAGACGCGGGCAATTTCGGCTGCGAACTGTACTGGTTGCAGGAGGATCGCTGGCAGATTGAGCTGCTGAACAACCTCTCCGAGGTTCCGGAAACCGGTGCGCTGATCGTGGCGTCGTGGCCGAAGCCGAAAGGCGGCACCGGCTTCCCCGCCCGCGTGTTCGCCATCGTCCCCAACAACGCTGAATAGAGGATAATCATGACGCAACCCGATCCAATCCTGCCGGTCCTCGCCGACGATGAGCTTTCGGAACGCGCGGCGGCCGTGTTCGACGACATCCGCGCCACCCGCAACACCGACTTTGTCAACAACATTTGGCGCGTGCTGGCCAACGACCCCAACCTGCTGGAACAGACCTGGTCAGAGGTGAAAAACACCCTCACCGAGGACAGTGAACTGGACGTTTTGACCAAACAGCTCATCTACATCGCCGTCTCCGTGGCGCAGAACTGCAACTACTGCATCCGCTCCCACACCGCCGCCGCCCGCGCGCTCGGGCTTACCGACGCCCAGCTCGCCGAACTCCACACTGTGATCGGTCTGGCCGCGAAAACAAACCGCCTGGCCCAGGGCCTGCAAGTGCCCATCGACGAGGCTTTTCTGTAAAGGAACACTCATGGATTTAGGACTCAACGGCCGCACCGCAGTGGTCACCGGCGGCAGCAAAGGACTCGGCTTCGCCACCGTTCAGGCGCTTATCGACGCCGGGGCACGCGTTGCCTTCTGCGCCCGCAACGCCGCAGAAATTAAGGAAGCCGAGGAGGCGCTTGGAAGTGGGGCGCGGGGTTACGTTGTGGACGTGACCGACGCTGAGCAGGTAGAACGCTTTATTTCCGAGGCTGCCGCTGACTTTGGCGGCATTGATGTGCTGGTGAACAACGCCGGTGGCGCACACCCCGGAACCGGGGAAACCATCACCGACAACGCGTTCCAAGCCGACTTCAACATCAAAGTCCTCTCCTGGCAGCGCACCATCAAGGCCGCGCTCCCCCACCTGCGCAAGAGTGACCAAGCGCGCGTGATCAACATCGGATCCGTGTACGCGCACTCCCCCTCCCCCGCGTTCTTCTCCACCTCCGTGCACCGCGCCGCCGGAGTGAACCTGACCAAAGCGTGGGCGGTGGAACTCGCGCCAGACAACATCCTGGTCAACGGCGTAAACATCGGCGTTATTGAAACCCCGCAATGGGCCAACATTCGCGACAAACGCGCGCCCGGTGCCACCATGGAAGAATTCTTCCAAGCCACCGTTGATGCGGACATTCCGCTCGGGCGCATCGGCCAGCCGCAGGAACTCGCCGATGTTGTGGCCTTCCTGGCCAGCGCCCGCTCCTCCTACGTCACCGGCACCATCATTGATGTTGCTGGTGGGATGGGAGTTTAGGGGGTGGCCGCTGGGGTGTGGCACGTGTAGTTCTGGGCTGATGCCGTAGTCTTCGCTCATCAAACTGTCGTTTTTAGGCTTCAAAAACGACAGTTTGATGAGCATCTTCTATAGGCGCTTGTCCAACCCCACCGTCAGATCAGGGTGGAGATCCCAGCAAGAAAATCCCTACACTGGAAAGGCATCCCAGACCATCGTATGGAGGTTTACCTTGCACACCCGCATTCGACGTATCGGCCAGCGCACAGTCATCTACGCTTCACTTCGCCAAGAGCTCATGAAGCAAATGTTTGATGAGAAGGTTGGGACTGACGACTCAGTAAATTACGATGTTGACCTTGGCATACAGCGCTTTGCCATGGTGTCAAACACTGGTGAAGTCACCGCAAAAGCACACCTATTGGCGTCAATCGCGGCACAACCACCAACAATTTTGTGGGCCTACGCAGAGCTACTGGCCAGCCACGGCGCCGCAGTAGAACGCGCACAGAAAGTACGAGATTACGGTCTCGCGCATAACGAAGACGAACTCAGCAGTGAAGAGGTCGCCTACACGTTCCCTGCCGGTGCTGACCAAGGAGATGTGATTGCTAACGTCGCCCACGACATTGGCTCATTAGCGTTGACGGTTTTCGGCACCGACTATTACTACTACAGTGCCCCTATTGGTGGTGGGTCGCGCATGGTGCTTTTGCTTGAAAATCTCTCCGAACCTGTGCCCCCAATCACGCTCAATGAGCTCTACGCCAGGCTGCCACGCTACCTTCAGCAGGTCGACGACATTCCGTGGTCACTGGAAGGATTCGTGGAACTCATGCCCGGTTGGAGCCTGGAGCTCAACGACGACGCCGACGCACACCATGCCCGCATCACCGACGACACCGGCAGAAGCATCCGCGTTACTTACCAGCTTGATCAATACGATCGGCTCACGAGGCTCGAAATGGGACTCGACGACTAGATTTGGTGGCGGGGCAGGGAATATAAACTTATTTTCCCGCCCCTCACTCCTCTGAAGGTATATTTTCAACCAATCATTCAGAAATCACTTCTAAATAAAAAACTAACACTAGTGCGGAAATTAATTTTAAGATTTCGCAGTGGAGCTTGATCTCCTCCAGCCGTTTAACAGCCTTACTAAATTCCTCAGGCTCTATCCCTGATCTTTGCACAGTTGACGGGTAAATATCCACATCCTCCATCCTTATATCCTCGCCGAAAAATGTTTCCCTAAGATTTTCGGGATAGTTCCACGACAGCAGCCACCGGGAATCATCCCCCACCTCCGAGACACGTTTCAACAATTCATAGCGACAAAAAGCATGTGCGGGATATTCTACTGATCCCAGTGATATAAAGTTCTTATATCCATCTGCCACTGGAGCATATCGATCACTACCAAATTTATTTACAATAGACGAACGATCCTCTAAATCATCAATTGCACTATTACACTTACGCCACCAGCATAAGCACAATTGACCATCGCGAGTTGTCACACTGAGAGCCACTTTACCCCCATCATCACAAGAACGTAATGTATAAAATAACCATCGCTCTTCGTTGATTACCATCACCACAACGCTAAACACTTCATAGTTTTCCTCACTGTAAATAACCTTTGCGCCACAGTTCAGAATATTCGGGAGAAATTTTACACCATAAGGAACATGGTACAACTCGTCATTTAACGAAAGTTGCAAAGGCTTGAGCTGCAACCGTTTTATTCCATAACTACACACGCTAGATATCATAACTAATACTAAAAGTACACAGTTCAATACAGACAACACCACATCAAAACCCCAATACCATAACGAAAAACCGCAGACGGCACTAAAGTAGTAATGCTTTTTCGGAATAACTACACATGACATATGCAACCCTAAAATAAACCCACAGCCAGCACAACAGGCTTGGCTGCGGAAAGAATTGTTCCAACCCCCGTTATCGCAGTGAGCACCGCCCAGCCCATCTCGGCGTCAAAGCCCTCGCTATACCAATCAGATTTTTCTGGCGGAAGTATTGTGACGTCATTGCCGGACACACACGTTCCCACAAATAGTTCTTCTGTGTCATGGTCGCTTCCATTCCACTGGGCAAAGAACAACCAGCGCTGGCGCATATCATTGTTAAACAACTTGTACGCAACCGCTCCCCTGCGCCCGTGTGTCAATTCCCCTTCTGCACGATAGTCGCTTGCACCTTCCGTGCAGGCGGTATATTTCGCGCCGTCGATAGTAATAGCGAGTTCTTCTGCGCGCTGTCGGGTGTCGCCACGGTTCCACCAGCAGACGTGCAGTTCCCCGTTGTCTATGTGCACACTCAGAGCGTCGTTTCGCAGAATGCCGCCTTCTTTACTGTGCAGGGCATAGAAGTACCAGGGCGCATCGTCGATGGTAAAGACGTACACATCGCGCACCACATACTGCACCCCCGAATAAATAACCCGAGCGCCGCAGCGCATGCGTTCCGGCAGAAATTTGGAAACACAGGGAATACCCGAAAGTTCGCTATCAAGCCCCAGCTGAGGAAGCATGCCCCGTGCACGCCAGAATCTGCGCAAACTCGCTACCGTGCATGCCGCCAGCAACGGCGTGATCACGCACAAGGTGTATAAAAGTCCCACAAGCATTCCTCCTGCGGTTGTTGCTTACATGGCGCCCTCCCACTCACTGTCCTCAAAAGGATTGTGAGCGGGAGGACTCCATAACCGCCGTATGTGGGATGCTCTGGGGGTGCGAAAAGTTACATGGGCGCGCTTAACACCATGATGCTGTCGCTGGGGTCGACCTCATTGTGAATGTGATACGGAGTAATACCCATATCGTCGAGGGCACTCCAGATTTTCTCCAATTGAGCTTGTTTATCCAGGTAGTAGTCGGACTCAAATATGCGAACAAAGCGCCAGCCCAGGCGTTCCAAGTCTCGCTGTCGTCGCAGGTCTTTGTCAATGTATTCCAGCCCGCGCCAATGGTCGCCATCGCATTCAACGGCAAGGCGGGCATCGGTTCCTTGCACAACAAGGTCGATGCGGTAGGGGTGGGCATCGAATTGCGGAATGACACGGTAGCCGCGGTCCACAATGGCGTTGTACACGCGCTGTTCAAAGAGCGAATTGAAAGGCCCCACGCGGTCATCGTCGGATACGCGTTCAGATTTCTCATCGCTCACGGTGTGGGTTGCCACGCCGTAGGCGTATTTCAGCAGTTTGTAGCGCACGTCCTCGGGGTTAGTCAGCTCGTCCATGCCCACGGAATGGAATAGCCAAACCTGGTCTTTGGCGCGACTGACCGCAACGTTATAGCGCTGAACATATACGTCTGAGGTAAGGGCGGGCAGACGCTTGTTTTCGTCTTTTGCGGCAACCATGCTGAGGAACATCACATCGCGTTCAGCGCCCTGGAATTCCGCCGGTGTGCCCACCCGCAAGTTGTGTTTTTCCCACACTTCCGCCGGTAGTTGTTCCATCAGCCGCGTTTGAATGTAGTCGGCTTGCCGGGAGGAACTGAGCAGCGAAATCACGCCAATTGTTTTATCGGCATAGGTGGGGTCATTAATGCATTCGCAGAGCTGCGCTATCAGTGCATCCGCTTCGCCTCTGTTTATTTTGCCGCTCCTTTCTTGGCGGCCGTACGGTGTGTGCACAATCTTGAAAGGCGCGAGCCGATCTGCGGGGACTTCCCGGACGGGAGTAAGGGTAATGTCGTCCGGCTCGTAGGTGAGTTGATTGGAGAATCCGATAATCTCGGGCACGCAACGCCGATGTTCGGTGAGGGTGAGCGTGCCGCCGAACCTGGCCGACGCGACGTCGAAAAGCGAGCGTTTCGGGTCGGCCCAGCCTGCTTTGTCTTCATCATCGTCCAAATAGTGGTCGGCGAGTTTGCGCATGTCTTCCTCCCTCACGCCGACGGCGGAAGGCGAGACTTGTTTATCATCGCCGATCACGATAATGCTGGGCGCGAGGTATTGCAGGAAGCAGGCTTCCGCCCCGGCTTGCGACGCCTCGTCCACCATCACCACGTCAAACATATTGCTCTGCACATCCAGCTGGTCAATAATGCGGTGCAGCGGCATAATCCACACCGGAACAGCCTCGCGGCAATTATCCAGCGCCCGGCGAACTTCCCTCAATTGCTGGTCCGCATATTTACCGGTTCCTTTGCCCAGGCGTTTCACGCTTTGCGCGTATTCCACCAGGTTTTTGCGCATCCGGGCGGTAATGCGATGCCCGCTCAAAGCGTGGTCCCATGCCCGTGCCGCCGCGAGGGTACGCACCTCCTGGTAGATTTTCTCTTCCAGCAACGTGAGTTCTTTATCCAGCTGGGCTATATCCGCGCCTGGACGAATATCCACTTGCTGCGCCGCGCGGAACCAGTTCAGCGCGGGACGAACAGTGCGCAGCCTTTCTATCATCTTGTCGCTGCCCTCGGAGGTGCGAAGGTCCTTGGCAAACTGCGGCGACCATTCGGATAAAACACCATCGAGCCTATGGAACTCGGCAAACGCCTCATGCTGGCGCATATAAGCCTCGCCCACACTCAAAGACTCACGGGCGGCGGCAAAATCACCATCCAACATCACGCTGCGGTAGCGCTGTAGCCAGGGAACATCAGGGTGTTTATCGGCCACTTTATTCGTTTGGCGGTGCACAATTTGCAGCTGGGCTTTCTTCTGGTCAATCTGCGCCATCAATGCTGGGGCACCCGCGTATCTTTCCAGTCCTGCGATCAGTTCCGGCAGCTTCGACCCCTCTGGGGGAAACGCAAACGGCGCGAGCAATTGCCGTGCGGGCGGGTAGGCGCTCACGGCATCGATGCATTGGGTGATCTGCGCAAGATCCGCTTCCATGCGAGCCACCATCACGGCCGTTTTGACGTCATTGGACACCGGCAGCCACTGCGGAATTTCCTTACGCAGCGCATCCAATTCCCAGTGCACTTGGATATGCGCAATCACGGCTTCAACCTGCTCTGCCGTGGAGGGCTGTTCGCCTTCCACACTCACAGCAGCAAAGAACTCCTTACCGTCTTTGAGCAGCGCTGGAGCGAATACGCCGAGTTTCACCTGTCCGTGCGCGTCGGTTTTCAGCGGTCCTTTTTCATTGAGGTAATCGCGCAGGCGCTTGGCGTACGGCAAATACTTTTCCATGTCAGCTGCGTTGTTGCCCACGCTGATTTTCTTTACTGCCCCTATGGTGAGAAGCAGCCGCTCTATGGTCTGAACGCGAGTAGACAACTGTTTAATGCTGGTCCGCCATGCCTCCAATTCGGCCGCGTCATAGGCTTTCATAAAGTCAGCAACCCACGCGCTCCCCGACCGGTTGATCCGCTCAAGCTGCTCGTTCAATTTCACGGCTTGCTCGCGGGCAGCAACCCGCGCTTCCTCCGTGGAAGCCTGCAGGGCTGTCCATTGTTCCGCAGTCAATCCGGTTCGATGCGACTCCAGTTGCGCGTCCAGGCCCGCTAGCGCCTCCACCACGTATTCGCATTCATCGGGCTGCGGCAGCGCATCGAAATCCACCCGCCGCGTCATCTCGATCTGTTCCTTATCCGCGTCACGATAAGCGATGAGCTGCTTACAATAGCGGTCAATATCTTTCAGGGACAGCGGGAACTTCTTCACCCCGCCAGCGCCCCTGGCCACGATCACCTCAATTGCGTAATCCCAAATCCAGCCGTAGCGTGCGGAATCCTCCTGGACCTGCGCCGCCAATAATCCCGGCGGCAGTTCGTATCCGGGAATGTGCGCAGGTTCGGTTTTCCGGCGAATTTCTGCGGCTATCTGTTGTAGCAGCTCAGCGCGGCGCTGTTGGAGGTGATGGAGGTTATCCACGGCGTCGTTAATAGCGCGGCGGGAGACTGTCTGATCAAATTCGGCGGCGGACCGGGCAATGCGGTTCACGGCCAGCCGCAGATCGGCCATATCGTCCGCTGATGTGCCGATCACCGACACCGCCAATTCCCTAATTTCCTCCGGGAGTTTATCGCGGACCTCATACAATGCGCGGTCCGCCTCGGCGGTCACAAGCACCCTTTTACCCTGCGCCAGGAAATGCGAGAGCAGCGCGGCGGCCATGTGAGTTTTACCCGTGCCGGGTGGACCCTGAACCACCACCTGGCTGTGCTGATCCACGCGTTCAATAATGCGCTGTTGAATGTCATTCAGCGGAAGCGGGCTGAAAATGTCATCGCCAAAAGGCACCACCGCGCCCGGCTCATCAGATGCCACTACCGGCGGTTCCTGGTCCGGGTCCAACAACGACAACAAGCCCGCAGGAACGGTCCCGGATTGCTCAATCTCGGCGGCAATTTTCTCGTACGCCACGGCAAAACCCGTGTTCTGGCGCTTGCGCAGAATCAGGGCGGGCGCCCAGTTAATCACCGGCGTTTCCTTCGGTTGCGCGCCACGGCCACGCGGCAAATACACCGCCGAGGTGGACAAACTGTTGGCGGTAAACACGCCGAGATCATCAAACAGTTCGATATCAAAAATATGGCCCGCGTACTCGGCGGCTTTGGCGGTTATGTCCTTGACAAACGAACGGTCTTGAAGAGCCTCCACCGGAATGAAATCCACTTCCGCCTTCAACGGCGCGGCGCCATCAGCCAGCGAATACCGAATCTCCCCCGTCGTCTTATCCAGCGCAGACGTCACCGTCACCGTAAACAAATGCCGGTTAATCTGCGTGCTCTCGGCCCGCTTCCCGCCGGGTGCCCACGCCAGCAACCCCAAACCCAGCACCAGTTCGAATTCCTCGCTGGATTGGCTGGCGTTGATGTGCGCGTCAAACAGCGTGTTATACACGTCCTGATACTGCTTCGCCGCAGCCCACGCGTCCCACTTTTCCAGCCAGTAGTTGGCCTGCTTCGTGGTCTCCTCGTCCGCGTCCGGCTTCACCGACGGCCGACGCCTGTGGTTGTGCGACGCGCCCTCAATCCACGGCTTCAGCTTCTCCGGCAGCCTGGGTGCCTCCATATGCTTCGGGCGACCCGCCGCAATGATCACCGCATCCCCCGTGCGGCCGGGATCATCATCAGCATCCAGCAGGCCCAGACGCTGCCACAACAGCGCATTCACACGCACCGGCCACCCATTGGCCGCCGTATTGTGCGCCACATCCGACAGCCACACCACGCCGCCCCGGTCCTCGAAGCCCTTGATATCAGTGGTGGTGTGTTCACGCAGGCGGCGGACCTGCGCAAGGAACTGGAAAAGCCGCGCTGCTTTGTCCGATTGAGTGGTCACGCCATCACTCCGATCACAGGTTCACAAGATGCTTATATGTCCCTTATATTTTTACTACATTTATGCAGCAAAGCTTCACCAAATCCGAAAAAGCACACCCTATCAGCGGTTTAAGCACACGACTACCTTAAAAAAGCTCAGGCACATGTCGCGCAATTAGTGGACACGTCCCACACGCCCGCTTATCGACGCCCGCCCGCACAGCGCCCCAACATAGGTTGCGGTGTGCGTTGCTTACCGTGGCGACGTGTCTCCGGCTGATCTACTCCCCAAGCACGCACATGGCGATCAGCATGTCGAGCCGCCGGACGTCTACCTGCTTGCCCACACTGATCTTGATCTTTCCCGCGCGAGTCCACAGCTCTAGTTCGCCAGTGAAATCCAATATTGAACCCGCGTTCTCTGACGACCACATGTTGATCGACGAATACGGCAGCGAATACACCTCCACTTTCTTGCCTCGTAGCCCCTGCGCGTCACGAACGATCAAGCGCTTCGTTGTAAAAAATCGCCGAGTCACGGAAGGTTGCGTGCGCGGTTACTGGTTGCTCGCCGGGAACCATGAGGTTGGTGACGTCTTGTGGGATTTGGATCTCTTGCTGGAAATGCCAGCTTGCTGGAGGCAATAACTTGGTTATGAAAAAATTATTTTCTAATTCAATACTAAAAATACGGAAACGAAGCAAGAGTACTCATCGACTATGCGTCGAAAATATTATCATGATCAGGAATCGGCTTAGAAGGCCCCCAATTTATCAACTCTGAACTGCGCAAAACCTGCACATACTTCTTATGAATATTGAGATTCTTTTCCCACGTTGACGGAAAAATTTTTGTATATAAAGCAGCAAGATTGAAAACAGCCTCATAAGCAATAGCAAGAGCCCAATAATCGAACTGCTCATTGAACCCCAAATTTTCCTGAGCCGATATTATCGACGCGTTCAACGTAACGGCATTACCATGCGAAATTTCCGACAAGTAACCATACGGATCAGCGTCAATAGATACAATATTTTTTGCCACTTTTGATGGAATAAATTTTTTATTAGGAAGTTGCTTCCCCTTTCCCCATTCAACAATATTTACATAAAATTGATGACTTCGCGCTGAGGTATTCCATGAGTAGTCAGTAAAACCCTTACGAACCAACGCATACATCTTAGCAACTTTATCAGACATGTTGCTTTCGCCCAAAATAAAAGAGGCCGCACAAGCATATTCTAAGACACTACGACAGACGACACCAGCCGACAAAGGAGTATATGGATGATAAGTACCCTTTTCTGCAACAGCATTCTCTGCAAGATGCGCCGCGCTAAACAACAATCCCCCAGCTCCAAGGGTATAGAACTTCTGTAGTTTTAATGAAGAACATGCTGGATCAGGAAAAAAATCATCGCCGTTTTTCCTGTCATACATAAAAGCATCATTGCCAAAATCACGATAGGAAGTAGAAGATATTTCATTTACTAAGTGAGCAAGCTGTTCACTTTTTCTTATAAGGTCAGAAATTCTCGATAATGCCTCGCTTGAAATGTCGACACTTTCAATTTTTATCACAAAACTCTCCTAGCCTAAAGAGACAAAAGTCTCGCGATCAGCAATTAAACCTTATCGGAAATATATTTATTCAATTAATAGCCCTCAATATAGCTTCGAAACTCCAATAAGCGCCCCTCTTCGTTTAATAGTCCCAATATTTCTGAAACAACATCCGAAACTTTACTAACTATTTCATTAGTAACCCGTCGGTTAGATCCAATTTCGTCCACAATTCTCTTTGAAGAAACAAAAAGAAGTGTCAGAAGTTCATTCCACTTACGTTTATATTCCTCCTCAGAAATCGGTTCCGAAAACCGTAGCTTATACCTATTTAGAATCTGTTTTCCAACAACCTCTTCAAATGCATTTGAAATTGATTGCGCAAGTAAATACTGAGCACCTCGGATATTCAATAATTCCAAAGTCTTCTCGTCTCGCTTCGTAATGTTTCTACCATTTGATGACCTTATGCAATTATTTAAAGACATCTTCTTTTCACGAATGGCAGAAATTAAAGAATAGCAAAAAAGGACATGTTTTGCCGTTATTGATTCTTCGAAGACTTTTCTATACCGACTTTCATCTGTCCATAATTTGCTATAACCTCGTATTGCTTCAAGTGCCTGTCCATGAAAAGCCGCTATTGATTGAGCTACAGCGCCTGGCGGCAGTGCATTTCTTCTTCGAATAATGTCTTCTGCTCCGCCTCGGCGCCCACCTTGGTAGTGCACCCCATCAATACTCTCAAACTCTTTCACCAAGCGACGTTGAACAGGATCACCACTTCGAAAGTCAGCTGCTTGCAGCTTGTTTTGTGAGTTGTTATACCTTACAATATCGTCTATCAGTTTATTTGAAGTTGATTGAACAAAACGAATTCCGACAGTGATATCATTCCTTTCCGATAGCGCTTTGGCTGAAGATAATGCACCTGTGGTTTGTGCGCCATTTACGATTGATATTCCCGAAATATGTAAAATTGCTTCGTTTTCATTTTTATTAATCGCATAAGAATTGACAAGAGCGGTTACTCCATTATTGAATACGAAAAAATTAGCCGGATCGCTTTCAGCCGTCTCTTTGATTCCAGAATTTATATTGCCGTCGGACTTTTTTGAGCCAAGATATCCACGTAAGTTTGCTGAAAAAATCTGTTTTTCGTGCTCATTATACAGTTCTTGAAGCCATGTTCCAGGTACAGTAGTTGCTATAGATTTCCAGCCAGGTCCTTCTACTTCATAGTACTGGTCAATAGATATGTCTAACTCCTCGCTCACTAAAATCGGTCGACTAAGCTGATTATACATATCGGAAATTCTAGTTGCCCCTATTTCTTCCGGTATGATTTCTATGCTATCAGATATGTCTGGATACTCTTCGCTAATCGCCCGTTTGAGACTTTTCGCTGCCGCGAATAACTCATTTTCGCAGTTTTTGCTTTCTGGACAGTTATGAACATACCAAAGATATATTTTTCCGATAGGACTATCGGGGTCTTTTAGTGCCTCATGAAAGGAGTTTTTCTGCCTTTTAAGATCTGGAGGCAAGGTATTATCGTTACTATCATCAAATAACCAAGAAATATGTTGATTTAATGTGGCTGCTTTGTTACTAGGCGCACTTGCTTTGTCGGGTTTTGAGGAGTAGTAGCATTGCGCTATGACAGAGAAATGTTCATCTTTATCAATATATAATATATCCGCACCTTTATCATTACTGCCATCAATTATCGCTTCAGACAGAAATTCTTCCCAATTTTCCAGATTAAATCTGGTTACGATTGAAAAGAGACCGAGTGCATTATCTCCCGAGTCGGGGTTGTTTTTTGAGAACTTTTTAAATGCTGAAACCCACTGCTCCATTATAATTCCTTTCCATGACTTATATCGCGATCTAACGTAGCAGCGGGAAGCTACGGTTCCCTCTACCCCTCATCAGTCGACAGCGCAGCAACAAACGCTTCCTGAGGCACAGAGACGGACCCAATGCTCTTCATGCGCTTTTTGCCTTCTTTTTGCTTTTCCAGAAGCTTGCGCTTCCGTGAGACGTCTCCACCATAACACTTTGCGAGCACGTCTTTGCGCAAAGCGCGAATATTTTCTCGGGCGATGATTTTGGAGCCAATGGCAGCCTGGACGGGAACCTCGAATTGTTGACGTGGAATCAATTCTTTGAGCTTAACGGTCATCTTGTTTCCGTACCACTGCGCATTGTCTCTGTGCACAATGGCAGAGAAGGCATCAACGGGTTCTCCCTGGAGCAAAATATCCACCTTGACCAGGTCAGATTGCTGTTCGCCGGCTTCCTCGTAGTTGAGTGACGCGTACCCTTTTGTGCGCGATTTGAGCATGTCAAAGAAGTCGAAAATAATTTCGCCTAGGGGCATTGTGTAGCGGAGTTCTACACGATCTTCGGAGAGATAATCCATTCCCCCCATTTGCCCCCGTTTGGATTGGCAGAGCTCCATGGTAGTACCAACATATTCGGCGGGAACAATGATGGTTGTTTTGACAATGGGCTCCCAGACTTCACGGAGTTTTCCGCCGGGCCAGTCGGAGGGGTTGTGCACAATGAGTTCACTGCCGTCTTCGGTAACTACGCGGTAGTTCACAGAAGGGGCGGTCGAAATGAGATCAAGGTCGAATTCGCGCTGGAGTCGGTCACGGGTGATTTCCATGTGCAGAAGTCCCAAGAATCCGCATCGGAACCCAAACCCGAGGGCGACGGAGGTTTCGGGTTCAAAGGTGAGCGCGGCGTCGTTAAGCTGTAGTTTCTCCAACGCGTCCCTCAAGTCGGGATAGTCGGCCTGAGAAATGGGGAACAGCCCCGAATACACCATGGGTTTGGGTTCTTCGTAGCCTTTGAGGGGTTCTTCGGCGCCTTTGGTGGCCCAGGTGACGGTATCGCCGACTTTGGATTGGCGGACGTCTTTCACACCGGTGATCAAATAGCCGACTTCCCCCGGCCCCAGCCCGGAACATTTCTTGGGAGTGGGGCTAACGATGCCTATTTCCAGCAATTCGTGCGTAGCGCCCGTGGACATCATGCGGATCTTCTGGCGCGGTTCCAGGCGGCCGTCCACCATGCGGATATAGGTGACCACGCCGCGGTAGGTGTCGTAGACGGAGTCGAAAATCATGGCGCGCGCGGGGGCGTCGGCACCCGGGATTCCCGACGCACCGGACTCCGCAACCTCAGAAGACGGCGGCGGCACCAGCTCACACACGCGATCCAGAAGCTCGGGGACGCCCTCCCCCGTCTTGCCGGACACGCGCAGCACATCCTCCGGCTCGCAGCCAATAATATGGGCGATTTCCAGGGCATACTTGTCGGGGTCGGCGGCGGGAAGGTCGATTTTGTTCAACACCGGAATGATTTCCAGGTCATTTTCCATCGCCAGGTACAGGTTCGCCAAGGTTTGAGCCTCGATGCCCTGCGCGGCGTCGACAAGCAAAATAGCGCCCTCGCACGCCTCAAGCGCGCGGGAAACCTCATACGTGAAATCCACGTGGCCGGGAGTATCAATGAGGTGCATGACAATCTCCTCCCCCGCATGCTCCCCACTGCGCGGCACCCACGGCAAACGAACATTCTGCGCTTTAATGGTAATGCCGCGCTCGCGCTCAATATCCATATTGTCCAAATACTGATCGCGCATATCACGCGCCTCAACAACACCAGTAAGCTGCAAAATACGATCCGCAAGCGTGGACTTACCATGATCAATGTGGGCGATGATACAGAAGTTACGAATCCTGCTAGGGTCCGTAAAAGTCTTCTCCGCGAAATTCTGGGCCATAGCTGTTGACACTACCGAAACAAACCCAGCTAGGCTAAACCCATGGACACACCAAGGGGCACCAACGGCCTGCACAAACCCCGCAAGCCACTCCGCCGCCGAATCCGGCGCACCCTCAAACGCATCCGGCGCCCCGAAGCCATCACCCTAGAAGAAGGACTAGACAAACTCGCCGAACTTCTCGGCCTCCATGACACGCGTATCGACGACCCCGAAGAACGCGCCGCCGTCACCACAGTCCGCCCCACCGAACACCACGCGCGCTCCATCTACTACGCGCCCGACATGGACGGACAAGCCGACCCGGGGGAAGTCATCTGGGTGTGGATCCAACCCAACCTGCCCGGGCACCCCGCCCGCGAACGCGCCATGGTTGTGGTGGGGCGCTCCCAACACCTACTCCTTGGCCTGCTCATCTCCCCCAACCCCGAACACGCCAACGAAGACAACTGGATAGACATCGGATCCGGCGGCTGGGACGTCGCCGGGCGCCAATGCTGGGTGCGACTCGACAAAATCCTCGAAGTCCCCGAATCCACCATCCGGCGCCAAGGCGCCATCATCCCGAAAAGCCGCTTCGAACGCATCGCCCAACGCCTCCGCAGCGACTACAGCTGGGTGTGAGTTGCTTACGTGAGTTGCTTTTTGCCCTGGGAGTTTGTTACATTTTCAGACTGTTGTTGAAAAGACGGTGCCACCCCTAAAGACGCAGGCAGGACCTTGGGTCTGCGCAGGTGACACCCCAAGATAGCTAAGAGGTAACACGCTATGGCAAACATCAAATCCCAGATCAAGCGCATCCGCACCAACGAAGAACGCCGACTGCGCAACAAGTCAGTCCGCTCCGCAGTGCGCACCGAAATCCGCAAACTCCGCGAAGCCGTTGACGCAGGCGACAAAGCCGCCGCCGAAGCCCAGCTCCGCGTCGCATCCCGCGCCCTGGACAAGGCCGTGAGCAAAGGCGTGTTCCACCGCAACAACGCAGCCAACAAAAAATCCAACATGGCTAGCGCCGTGAACAAGATGGGCTAGTTGCTGGCGCTGTTGTGACCCGCTTTCAGGCTTGGTTTTCCTGCCTGGAGGCGGGTTTTTGCGTGTTCGGTGTAAGGTAGGTCCATCGCTAGGTTCGAAATCAGGGGTTTTTCGTGCCTGGCGGTAGACCTATTTGTACACCAAGCAGAACCCACCCACTACCGTGGCCAAATGTCAACTCTGCCCATCCTTCATCTGTGGACAACTTGACTTATCCACAGATGCACTCCTTTCGCCATGCAGCACAGGTAGCAATCCTGATGTGATGGAATCATGTACCCACATGATGTTCCTGTACTGCGACAAGAGCTTCTCCATACACTTTCACGCCGCCAGATTGAAAGAAACTATCTTTTTGTCTCACACTTCGCCATGGTCCCGTGCACACTTAAGCGCACAGACTCTGATATTTCCCTAGGTGCCAGGTCCCATCCCCGTCATCTACGTTTCCTGTTTGATGCAATAACTCGCGCACGTGCGCATCACCTAAGCTGCCCAGATGGAATTATTTCTAGCTGGGCAGCTGCCGCTTATGCGGGATTGCCTTTCTGGGCGGACAACGCGCACACAACCCTCATGGTAAGAAATGGAAAACGGAATTCCACCTCTCCCCTGCTTCCCCACAGGCGGATAGTCGCATCACATATACTCACCTACCAGCCGGATCCCGAGTTTCCATCACTACAGGTAATGCAACCCGCTGCTGCCTCTGCTTACTGTTTACGCGACATCTATCGAGGGCACCACGCCTGGTGGGTAAACAAAATACCCGATTTAACATTCCGCGAAGTGCGGGCCATACAGTTTCTGGACGCGATGCGGTTCCATACCACTTTAAATACAGACATCGTGCTGGAAAACGCTCACGGCATCTTTAACCATAGAACGCTCCGGCGGCTCATCCGTCTTTCCGACGCCGGAGCAGAGTCACCGCCCGAGACAATCTTGCGCCTTATCGCAGCCCCCTTACGCCCTGGCCTGACAACACAAATCCCTATCTTCACGACAGGATGCCTCCGCAAACTACTCACCGTTGTTGATGCAGGTTGGAAAGATATACGCGTTGGCCTGTTTTACGACGGCGAACACCATCTACACCGCAACCAGCGTGACTACGACTCCGAAGTGTGGGCGACCATGCGCGAACTCGGCTGGGAATGTCTTCGCGTCACCCAAGGCATGCTGGGCCAACCGAAGCGCCTGCAACAACGCATAGAAGCGATCTTGGTCAACCGTCGCTGTTAAGTAGGTCTACCGCCAGGTACGCAAACACCCTGTTTTCGAGCCTAGCAGTGGACCTACTTAACATCAGTGCGTTTTTGGTGCGTTTGTCCAGCGCAAACCCCACGCCCCCAACCACTCCCAACCCTACGGCGCCAGCTCCGCAATCTGGCGCACGGCGTTTTCGATGGCATACCCGGGGTCGCCGCCTTGGCCTTTGGTGGCGGCGTCGAGTTCCGCGATGATGATGACGGCTTTGCTGATGTTGTCGCCGTCCCAGCGTCGTGCTTTTTTGTAGGTGGATTCGATTTTCCAGGGCGGCATTTTCACCACCCCGGCGCGGTCTTTGGCTTCGCCGACACTGCGGGCGCTGTAGAGCCGGGCGATGGCGGCGATGTTGCCGCCGAGGGCGGCTGCCAGCACGATGGGGTCGATGCCGAGTTGGAGGGCGCGTCGTGTGCTGGCGATGGCGCGTTGGGTTTCGCCGTTGCAGGCGAGATCGGCAATGTCGAAGCCACTGACTTCCGCCACCCCAGTGAAGTAGGTGCGCACGTGGTCGACGGTGACGTCGCCACCGGTGTCGGCGACGAGTTGGCTGATGGCGGCCGCGAGTTCCCGCAGGTCGGAGCCGACTCCTTCGAGGACTGCGCGGGTGACGTCGGGGGTGGGGCGCACGTTGTGGCGCCGGAATTCGTTGGTCACGAATTGCCCGCGCTGGCTGGCGTTGAGTTTCGCGGCGTCGTGAACCACCCCGAGTTTGCTGAGCGCCTTGACCATGTTTTTTGCGCGCCCTTTGCCGGTGTGCTGGATGATCACGTAGATGCCGGGCTGGTCGTTGCGGGCGGCGAGGAGGAGGGCGTCGTGGGCGTCTTTGATGGTGTCTTCGGCGTTGGTGATTACCAGGATGCGTTCTTCACCAAACAGGCTGGGGCTGAGGTGCATGGCCACCTCGCCTTCGGTGAGGTCGCTGGCCCGCATGGTAATAATCCCCACGGCCCCGGGGTCGGCGCTGGTTTTTTTGATGGCGTCGATGATGTCGCGGCGGGCGCGTTCGGTGAGGAAGTCGTCTTCACCGAGGATGAGGTGCACGGGCGCAGGCTGGTTCACGCACCCACTATAGCGCGCCCCGGCCAAGCCGCCCCAAGCCAAAACTCACCCAGGCTTCAGAACCTACCGTCCGCCGCGTGCTGTGTCCCGTCGCGGTATAAAGCAACATGCCCGTCGCGTTCGGGGAAGAGCACGGGCGTGCCGTCAGGCAGGGTGCTGGGCCGGTCGCGTGGCGAGCCGTGCGGGTCGTGCACCACCAGCACCTGCGTGCCCGGCGGCGGCTGGTAGCCGTCTTCCCAGTGGTCGATCTCCACCACCCGCAAGGACGTAATCGGCACCTCCGCCGAGCCACCCTTCCACGAAACCCCCACAAGCAGCACAAACCCCAGAACAACGACCTGCCATCGCCCCGCCCAGACGAGTGCCAGCACCCACAGGCACACCAGAACAACCAGGCCAACACCCAGCCACCCGGGCGGCACATGGATCACGGCGCCGGGCAGCCGGGTACTCCACAGTGCGACGTGGTGCACCCACCAGACGAAGGGCTGCACAACCCACAGCACTAACCCCCGAGCCGGGCCGGGCAGCAGCACGGCCACAAGCCCGAGGATGGTTATCGGTGTTACGGCCGGTTCAGCCAGGAGGTTAGCCACCACGGACACCGCAGAGATTTTCCCGCTCATCAGCGCCACGATGGGCATGGTCACCAGGTCCGCCGCGATGGCCACGGCGAGGCAGCGCGCCAGAATCTCCGGCACCACCACGCGCCCCAACTTCACCCGCGCCAGCGGCCGAAACAGCAGCGGATGCAGAGCCACGATCCCCGCGGTGGCCACCACAGATAGCGCAAACCCGTAGGAGGCCGCCATGTCGGAGTCCCACAGCACCAGCCCGATGACGGCGAGGCTGAGGGCATGGATGGGTTGGCTTCGCGAGTTCGCCAGCACCGCCACCAGCCCCACCACCCCGGTGACGGCGGCGCGCAGCACGCTGGGTTCCAGCCCCACGAGCAGCACGAACCCCACCAAGGCCGTACCCGCCATCGAGATTTGCACACGCGGCCCGAGGGTCAGCGCCCGCGCCAGCAGCACCATGCTTGTGGTCACGATCGCCACGTTCGACCCGCTCACCGCACTGAGATGCGCCAGCCCCGCCCCCGCGTACAAATCCATGTTCAGCCCGCGCGTGTCCCCCAGCACCATCGCCGGCAGAAGCTGCGCGCTGCCCTCCCCCAACCTGCTTATCGACGCCCCGTAAAACCCCTCCCTCACCCCAGCCATCCAGGCTTGTATTCCCCCAGCATGCTGGGTGATGTCCAGGTGGGTGGCACTGGCAACGTGGCTGCTCACCCCAATACGCTCACTGGCCCGGGCGGTCACACGCACCTGCACGGTGTCCCCCACTTTCGCGGCGCAGGTCGCGGCCCGGTAGAACACGGTCTCCCCGTGGATGCGCAGCAGCCACACCCCGTCGTGCACATGTCGGGGTGCCGCCTCCACACGTCCCGTCAGCAGCGGCGGCAGCGGCCGCGACCCGGCGCGAACCCGCAGATAGGTGAGCAGAACGGCGGCGCTCCCCAGAGCGCCAAGGACCAATGCCTGGCCGGTGTGCCGCAGCCACCACGCAATCCCTGCCGTCGCCGCTACCAGCAGCAGCGGCAACGCCCACCCCCGGTGCGCCAGTACGATCCAGGTAGCCGCCCAACACAGCAGTGCTGCGGGGACGAGCCGGAGTTCGCTCACAGCGTCACCTGTTTTTCCAGTTCGGCAAATTTGGCCGGGCCGATGCCTTTGACGTCTTTGAGTTGTTCCACGGAGGTGTATCCGCCGATGCTGTCGCGGTGCGCGATGATCGCGGCGGCTGTTTTCTCGCCCACCCCGGAGAGGGCGATCAGGTCGGCGGCGGTGGCCGTGTTCAGTGATACTTTCCCGCCGCCAGCGCCTGAGCCACCCCCGGGATTACTGGCCGGGGCAGGCACCGCCTCCCCTTGCTTGGGAACGACGATTTGCACGCCGTCGTTAAGCTTCTGCGCCTGGTTGATGCCGAGTAGTTCCGCCTCGGGCAGCGGCCCTGCCTGCGCCAGGGCGTCGGCGGCGCGTGCCCCGGGCGCGAGGGTGGTAAGGCCCGGGTGCGTAACAGCCCCAACCACGGACACCACGATCTCCCCCGGCGGTTCAGCGGCACTGCTGGTGGCCAGCGGAAACGTCACCGGGGCCTCCTCCGCAGGCTCGGAAGCAAACAGATACCGCCCACCCACCACGGCGCAGAGTACGACTGCGGCGGCCACGACGAACAGCCCGTGGCGTGGGGTGATGCGGAGTCGGGGCGTCGGATAGCGGACGTTAAGGAGTTTTTCTTCGCCGGTGGGGGCGGTGAGGTCTGCGAGTCGGTGTGCCAGGTCCATACCCGAAGGGTAGGTCGCGGCGTCGATACCCTGCGCGCATCAGCCGCGCGCCTGTGGATAACCTGCGTTACTCGTCTTCGTCTGTGGATAACTCGGATTCATCAGCCTGGACGGCGGAGACTGCGATCGCGCCGGGGCCGGAGTGCACCGCCAGCACCGGGTCCATGTCCACGGCCATGAAGGTGGTGCCGTCAGGCAGTGCTTCCTCCAGCTGGAGTTGCAGGTGCTTGGCGGTTTCGCGGGCTTCGTGCTGCTGGATGGCGATGAAAAGCGGGGTGGTGTCGGCGTAGGCACCCACCAGTTCCACGATTTTGGCCAGTGCCTTGGAGGGGGTGCGGGTTTTCGCCGCGACGTCCAGCCGCCCGTCCTTGAGATGCATGATGGGCCGCATGGCCAGCGCGGTGGACATGAGCGAGGTGGTGGCGGAGAGCCTGCCGGATTTGCGGAGTTCGTCGATGCGGTGCACGTACAGCCACATTCGGGATCGTTCTAGGGTGCTTACGGCGGCCTTGTAGCAATCCTCCAGCGTGGCACCATTCTGCGCCATGGTTGCTGCGGCCATGGCGGCCGCCCCGAGTCCCATGCCGATGCAGTTGGTGTCGATGACGCGCACCATGTCGTCGTCAAACACCGCCGCCGCGGCCACCGCGTTGGACCAGGTGGAGGAGAGTTCCTTGGACAGGTGCAGGGCCAGCACCCCCTCGTCGCCGCCGCGTTCCAGCTGGCGGGCATAGCAGGCAACCAGTTCCAGGGAGGACAAACCGGAGGTGGAGCGGTCGTCTCCGCGGTTCATCATGTGCAGATCAATGACAGTGATGTCCAAGTCCTCGATGATGCTGTCCGGCAGGCACGCCGACGAGTCAGTGACAATCCGAACCGGCACGTACGATCCACTCCTTCAACCGTTGCGACTAGCCCGCTTCCAGGCCAGGGGCAACACTCATGTTCCAACCGTCAAGGTACCACTGGGCATCCCCCAGGGTGTCCGGTGTAAACCGCGGCTGCGGAACCACCGGCGGGTCGCCCTCCCCGTTGGCGTTGGGTTCCTCCGAATACCGGGGGCGTGCGGTCAACCGCGCCCAGTTGGTGTTTTTCAGGCCGGTGAACATGTGATGCTGCTCGACGCTCAATTCTAGAAGATCTGATGTCAGCGACCCAATGGTCCCCCCATGTGCTACCAGGAGCACGGCCCCATCGTCCCAGCCGGGATGGGCGAGCATCAGCTCATTAATCACATCACGGGCGCGCCGGGCCACCTCGATTCGGGATTCGCCACCGGGGGGTGCCCACAGCGCATTGTGGCGCCACTGGGCCCGCGCCCCCGGGTAGTCCCGGTCCACGTCCCCGCGGGATTGGCCCTGCCAGTCCCCCAGGTTGGTTTCCCGCAGCCGGGAGTCCAGGTGCACCGGCAGCCCGCGTGACGACGCCACGATCCTCGCCGTCTCCGCCGCGCGCGACAGGTCCGACGACACGACGTACCCAATATTCACGCCTTTCATGTAGCGTGCCACCGCCTCAGCCTGACGGATACCCACGTCGCTGAGTTTGGTGTCCATCTGCCCCTGCATGCGGCCAGAGGCGTTGTATTCCGTCTGGCCGTGCCGCAGCATGATGAGCTTGCGGGTCACAGTTCGTCCGCATCCGGCTCGGTGTCGGCAAGCGGGATCTCATCAATGGAGGTGACGGCGCGCACGTCCACGTCGTCGGCCCAGCTAGCGGGGCGTTCCAGCGGCTCCACGCCCTCCACCTCAATGAGCGGGCAGTCCCGCCACAGGCGGTCCAGCCCGTAGAATTCGCGCTCCTCGGCGCGTTGCACATGCACCACCAGCTCGCCGTAATCCAGCAGTGCCCAGCGACCCTCGCGCACACCCTCCTTACGGATGGGGCGCGCCCCGGCCTCACGGAGCTTGTCTTCAACCTCGTCCACAATGGCGCTGACCTGGCGGTCCGTCTCCCCGGAGGCGATGACAAAGCAGTCAGTAATCACAAGCTGCTCGGAGACATCAATCACGGCGATCTCCTGCGCCAACTTCTCGTCGGCGGCCAGCGCCGCAATGGACGCCAGCTTCACAGCATGGTCAGAAGCAGTCATATTTTTCCTTCACATTAAAACTAAAAAGCCATCCTACCTACCCGGAGGTAGACACATACAACCTGTGCTTAGCGATGTACTGCACCACACCATCCGGCACCAAATACCACACCGGGCGTTTCGACGCCGCCCGCTCCCGGCAATCCGTCGACGAAATGGCCATGGCAGGAATATCAACCAGCGACACCCGCTCCCGATGCACCTCCGGCAGAATCGCATCATCTAACTCATACCCCGGCCGGGTCACCCCCACAAAACGAGCATGCTCAAACATGTCCTCCCAATCGCGCCAGGTCACGATGCTCGCCAGGGCGTCCGCGCCCGTAATAAAGAACAATTCCGCATCCGGGTAGAAGCGCCGCAGATCCCGCAGCGTATCCACCGTGTAGGTGGGGCCGCTGCGATCAATATCCACGCGGCTGACCTTAAACCGGGGATTCGAGGCGGTAGCAATGACCGTCATCAAATACCGATCTTCTGCGGCCGAAACCTTCTTTCCTGACTTCTGCCACGGCTCCCCCGTCGGAACAAACACGACCTCATCCAGGTCAAACATGTTCGCCACTTCCGAGGCCGCCACCAGATGCCCATTATGGATCGGGTCAAACGTGCCGCCCATGATCCCTACCCTCATGGCCGGGTGTGCCCATCGCCAAACACAATCCACTTCGTGGACGTCAACTCTGGCAACGCCATCGGGCCGCGCGCATGCAGCTTCTGCGTCGAAATGCCGATCTCCGCGCCGAAACCAAACTGCTCACCATCCGTGAACGCCGTCGACGCGTTCACCACCACCGCAGCCGCATCCACCTCAGCCGTGAACTTCTCCGCAGCGGCGAGACTCCGCGTGGCAATCGCCTCCGTGTGCCCCGACGAAAACTCCGCGATATGCGCGATAGCGCCCTCCACGCCATCCACCAGCTTCACCGCAATGTCCATGGACAAATACTCGGCGTGCCAATCCGACTCATCCGCAGGAACCACGCCCTCGCCCAACTCCTCGGGCAGCCCATGAACCGTCACCCCCGCCTCCTGAAGTGCGGAAACAATGCGCTGGCGTGCCTCGGCGGGGAGCGCGGCGTCGATAAGCACCGTCTCTGTGGCATTGCAGACGCTCGGGCGGCGCGTCTTGCCGTTCACAGCCAGCGCAATCGCCTCATCCACATCCGCTTCCCCATCCACATACAAGTGGCAATTACCCGAGCCCGTCTCAATCGTTGGGACCGTGGCATTTTCCACCACCGCCGCAATCAGCCCATCGCCACCCCGCGGAATCACCACATCCACCAGCCCCCTGGCGGTAATCAAATCCTGGACGCTCTCCCGAGTCTCGCACGGCAACAACTGCACCACCTCGCGGGGAAAACCATGCTCCGCCAGCGTTTCCTGCAGGATTTCTACCAGCTGCTTGTTGGAATGCCACGCCGACTGGGAACCCCGCAGCAACGCCACATTCCCAGACTTCAGCGCCAAACCAAACGCATCCACCGTCACATTCGGGCGGGCCTCATACACCATGCCCATCACCCCCAGCGGCACCCGCACCTGACGAATCCGCAGCCCATTAGCGAGCGTCCTACCAGCAACAATATCCCCCACCGGGTCCGGCAGCGACGCCACCTGGCGCAAACCATCCGCGATGCCTTTTACGCGCTCCGGCGTCAGCGCCAAACGATCAATCAGCGCCTCCGACAGGCCAGCCTCCCGACCCGCGCGAATATCCCGCTCATTCGCCGCCATAATATCCGACGCCCGCGCCCCCAGCGCCGCCGCGGCATCGTTGAGGATTCTATTCTTATCCTCGGTGGAGGCGTTTGCTATCGCCTGTGCGACATCCTTCGCCGCCCGGGCCATCCTGATGACCTCGGCGCCTTCTGTGGTTATGGTTGTTGTGGTGGTGCTCACTTCCGCGCTCATAGCCACCCAGTGTAGCAACGCTCACCTGGGGAACCCTAGCCTGAAGATTCGGCTTGAACGGCGCTGGTGCAGGGGGTCATCAGTGTGGTTCCGCAAAGTGTGCTTATGTTCAAGCTCGAAAATGCCCCTTTTTGCGGCCTGGAGATAAGCACACTTTGCGGGGCCATACACCTCTCACATATTGGACAAGTAATCGGCGTGTACCACGGGCCGACGCTTGTCAGCAGGCAGGTCGCTCGTCCGGCGTCCCAGCATCTCAGCAAGGTCGCCGTGGCTGTAGTTGGTTTCGCCGCGCCCGATGATCTGCCCGTCAGGGCCCATAATTTCCACGATGTCGCCGGGGTGGAATTCCCCCTCGCAGGATTGGATGCCTATGGGAAGCAGCGACCGGCCACCGGAGGTGACGGCGGTGACAGCCCCGGCGTCGATACGCAGCGTACCTGCGACTTCGGCGGCGTAAAGCGCCCAGAATTTCCAAGCGGAGAGGCGTCGGCCGTTGGCCGGGTGGAACGCGGTACCCACGTGGGCGTCGGACAGCGCGCCGGAAATGTCGGCGGCGGAGGCAAGCAGGACGGGCACTCCCCCGCAGGCGGCGAGGCGGGCGGCGGAGACTTTAGAGGCCATGCCGCCGGTCCCCACGACACCGCTGTCACCTGCAATAACGCCGTCGAGGTCGTGGTCGTCGCGGATTTCGGGGATGAAGCGCGCGCCGGGGTCTGCGGGGTTGCGGTCGTAAAGTCCGTCAACGTCAGAGAGCAGCACCAACGCGTCGGCGCTGATGAGGTGCGCAACCAGGGCGGCGAGCCGGTCATTGTCGCCGAAGCGCATTTCGGTGGTGGCCACGGTGTCATTTTCATTCACGATGGGCACCACGCCGAGTTGCTGCAGCCGGTTGAGGGTGCGCTGCGCATTGCGCGCGCGGTCGCGCTGGCCCGTGTCGGACGCTGTGAGGAGCACCTGCCCGACGGTGGTGTCGTAGCGGGCAAAAGACCTGCCCCACTCCTGCGCGAGATGCACCTGCCCGACGGAGGCTGCGGCCTGTTTCGTGGCCAGGTCGGCGGGCCGCGTGCTCAGCCCGAGAGGCGCGAGACCTGCGGCGATGGACCCCGAAGAGACGATGATTACGTCCGAGCCACGGGCGATGCGCGCGTGCACGGCATCCACAATACGGTCAATGTTGCGGGGGTTGATGCTGAAATCCGGCCCGCCGGTCAGTGACGACGACCCAATCTTGACCACCACGCGCTTCGCCGACGCGAGCCGCGCCCGCATGTCTTCCTCGCCAGGCACATCGACGCCCAGCTGCTCACCGTTATCCACTACTACCCCTGCCAGCGTTCGCGGTCGGCAACCTGGTTGTCGCCGAAGTCGTACTCGTCAATCAGGCCGCGGCGCACCTGGGATTCGCGTTTGCGCTGGGCGGCGGACTTGCGCTCGGATTGTTCAAGGCGGATGTCCGTCCCGCGCCCAGTGAGCTGCGTGTCCACGCCCGCGATGGTGAGGGGTTCCCACTCGAAGGTGACATGCCCGATGGTCACATCACAGCCGGGTGTCGCGCCCGCCTTGTACAGTGCCTCCTCGACGCCGAGCCTCGCGAGACGGTCGCCGAGATAGCCTACGGCCTCGTCGTTTTCGAAGTCGGTTTGCAGGATCCAGCGTTCGGGCTTCTCACCGCGCACAATGTAGCCGTCCTCGTTGTCGGGATCGGCTTCAATGACAAAGTCGCGTTTTCCGGCCACGGCCTTGGGTCGCACGATAATGGGCTGCGCAGTTTTCCCGGCGCGCCCGGCACTTTTACCCTTTGAACCGGCCTCAGCCTTGCGGTGTTCCTGCACAATCTCCATGAGCTTGTATTTCAGGGGTTCGAGTCCCTGGTGCGCGACGGTGGAGATGATGAACACGGGCCAGCCGAACTGTTCTTTGAGGTCGTCGAGCACAAATTCTGCGAGTTCGCGGGCTTCGGGCACGTCGGCTTTGTTGAGGATGATCACGCGGGGTCGGTCGCGGAGGTCGCCCAGTCCGGTGTCTGCGTCAAGCGCGGATTCGTAGGCGGCGAGTTCCGCTTCGAGGGCTTCAATGTCGCTGCCGGGGTCGCGTCCGGGTTCGAGGGTGGCCGCGTCCACCACGTGCGCGAGCACGGCGGTGCGTTCAATGTGCCGCAGGAAGTCGAGCCCGAGTCCTTTTCCTTCCGACGCCCCGGGAATGAGCCCCGGCACGTCGGCGATGGTGAAGGTATCGTGCCCCACATTGACCACGCCCAAGTTGGGTTGGAGTGTGGTAAAGGGGTAGTCGGCGATTTTCGGTTTTGCCGCAGACAGCACAGAGACCAGGGAGGATTTGCCCGCCGAGGGGAATCCCACCAGGCCAACGTCGGCCATGGATTTCAGTTCCAGGATGACATCGTGTTCTTCCCCGGGTTCGCCTTTAAGCGCAAAACCCGGGGCTTTGCGGGCCCGGCTGGCCAGGGCGGCGTTGCCGAGTCCCCCGCGCCCTCCGGCGGCGGCGATGAAGCGCATGCCGGTGCTGGTCAGGTCGGCGAGGGTTTCCCCTGCTTCGTTCAGCACAACGGTGCCAGCGGGGACGCTCATCACGAGGTCTT
>ERZ772928.160-NODE-160-length-32429-cov-5.110552_pt1 | contig 32429 bp, 22 predicted proteins | sample MGYA00511686_ERZ772928 | MGnify/ENA primary metagenome ERZ772928 (study PRJEB29015, sample SAMEA2738063) | human oral metagenome | biome: human oral; feature: human-associated habitat; material: saliva | place: China | collected 2219 ... | reverse complement strand
ACGGGAAAAATCCTCGGCTTTCTGTGCCTGCTGTTGGTCGGCCTCTGCGCTGCCGTTACCCAATTTGCGCCTCAGTTCAACCATCTCGTCCAGCCCGTTTACCGCCTGGCCGGCTTGGAAGAGCCTGTTGCCGTGTCGTCGGTCACCGGCAAACCCGCGCCCGAAATCGAGCTCAAACCCGCGGCCAATCCCGATTCGCCCGCCGACGCGCTGGTCTTCACGCAAAACATTGTTGCCGAGCGTGTGTCGCAGGGCGTGGAGCTGAACCAAATCACCGAAGCGCTCACCCTGAACGACACCCAGCAGAAATACTGGCAGAACGTCAGCATCCTGCAAGGCACCATCAACGCCACGCCCGTCGACGGCGAAAAAGCGCTGGTGATGCTGCCCTTGCAGGAAGGCAGGCAGATTACTTGGATATGCAGCGGCGAAGTGCCGCAGCAGGTTCGCTCTTTGTGCGGCGAATAAAGAGCCAAAAAGACACAAAAGACCGTCTGAAAACCCCGAAACAGGACTTTCAGACGGCCTTTTATGAATCCCGCGCCTACTGTGCGTGTTTGCGATACCAGGCGACAAACTCGTCGGGCTTGGCGAAGCCCAACAGCGCCTCGCTGCGGCTGCCGTCAGCCTTGACGACGAACACGCCCGGCGGGCCGAACAGGCCGTATTCTTTCAACAAAGCCTGATGATCGGCGGTATTCGCGGTTACGTCGGCTTGGAAGAAACGGTTCATCGGCACGGCCTGACGCACTTGCGGCGTATTCAGGGTATAGGCTTCCATTTCTTTGCACGACACGCACCAGTCGGCATAGAAATCCAGCAGGACGGGTTTGTCGGGGTTGGCCTGCAAAGCGGCAGTCATTGCGGCTTTCAATTCGGCGGTATCGGTAAATGTTTTACCGTGTTTTGTCGAATGTTCCGATGCGGACGGCGGATTCAGTGTCAGAAAGTGATGCAGGGCGGTAGAGTTGCCGTTGGCGCTTTGATAACCGAACCACACGCCGCCGATTAGTAGCAAGAAACCGAACAACATGGAAAACGATTTCAAACGGTCTCCCAATTTGTTTGCTTTTGCCAGCAACATGCCCGCAGGCACAATCAGTAACAGGGTATAAAGGGCAGTTACGACTGCATACGGCAGATACGGTGTCGCCAGATAAACGGCGACGGCCAGCAGGATAAAGCCGAAGGTGTATTTGACGCCGTTCATCCAATCGCCGGCCCGCGGCAGGATACTGCCGAAGGTACCGACGATGATGAGCGGTACGCCCGTTCCCAAGGCCATGACATACAGGGCCAATCCGCCCAATAAGGCATCACCCGTCTGCCCGATGTAACCCAGCGCAAATGCCAGCGGTGGTGCGACACACGGACCGACAATCAGTGCCGAGAGCATTCCCATAATAAAAACGGATACGATATGGCCGCCTGAAAGTTTGTTGCTTTGGCTTTGAAAATACGCTTGAACGGATGCAGGAAGCTGAATGTTGAACAAGCCGAACATCGACAATGCCAATATCACCATCAGTACGGAAGCGGGCAATACGACAGCGGGCTGTTGCAGCCACACGGTCAGCAGCGCGCCCGTCGTGCCCGCAATCACGCCGACCAGCGTGTAGGTCAGCGCCAAGCCCTGCGTGTACACCAGCGTCAGCGCGAGGGCGCGGCCTTTGGAGGCGTTTTTGTCGCCGACGACGATGCTGGACACGATGGGAATCAGCGGATACATGCAGGCAGTGAAACTCAATCCCAGCCCGGCAGTAAAAAACGCCAATAAATTGGCGCCTAATGTATCTCTTGATAATTTGAAACGGCTGCCGTCCTGCCGGTTATCACCCGACGGAGACGGTAGGCCGTCTGAAGATACGGGTTGCGCAGGATTGCTTAAAAAACGGTCCTTTCCGGAAATCGGCATATCGGTTTGCGGGGAGTAAAAGCCATTGCCGTTGATGTCGAATACGGTATCTACCGGCGGATAGCAGACACCGACTTCCGCACAGCCTTGATAACTCAAGGTCAGTTTGTATTTCGGTTGTGTTTTTTTGTAAGGCCAGTCGACTTGTGCCGCGCGATGGTAGACGGTCTGTTTGCCGAAAAATTCGTCTTCTTTCTGTTCGCCTTTGCCGAATCGGGGTGCTCCGAGTACATTGTTTGGTTCGGTTGCCGCCATTATTTTCGACTGGTACATATAATAACCGTCGGCAATTTTGAACTGTACGCTGACGCCGCTTGTGGTCACATGCACCTGCGGAACGAACGCCTGTTCGGGGGGCAGCAGTTTGGAAGCGTCCACTGCGAAAGCATTGCTGCAAAAGGCGAACAATACGGTAAGGAAATAAAGTATTTTTTTCATAAAACGAATCTTCAGATAAGGTGTGCCCGGCGAGTCCGCCGTTGGTAAAATATAGTGCGATTATACAGAATAATCCGTCGGTTAAGATACGGCTACCGGCAAAAACCGCCAATATACTAATTCCATATAACTATTTCATTATAATTCTTTTTAATAAAATAACTTGTCTGTTTCTCTCATAGAATAGTGCAATAGACGCATGAAGTACGATTGCCGCAATCAAAACAGCACATTAAAATAACAAAGCCATAACCGAATAAAGAACGCACTACTATGTCTGTCGAACATTACGAAAATTTCCCCGTCGGCTCGCTTGTCATGCCGCGCCGCCTGCGCAAGCCTACCCATGCCGTTTACACTTTTGCGCGCACTGCGGACGACCTCGCCGATGAAGGCAATGCTGAGGCCGATGAACGCTTGAGCGCTTTGGACGAACTCAAATCCGAACTCGACCGCATACAGCGCGGTGAAGCGCCGCTGACCCCGCTAATGCAACGTTTGCAACGTGAAGCCATCGCGCCTTTCAAGCTGCCGCTGCAGCCGTTTTACGATCTTTTGTCCGCATTCAGTCAAGATGTTGTCAAAACCCGTTATCAGGATTTTGGCGACCTGATCGATTACTGCCGCCGTTCCGCCAATCCGGTCGGGCGCATTATGCTGCACCTGTACGGACAAACCGACGAAGTCAGCATCGCCCAAAGCGACGGCATCTGTACCGCGTTGCAACTCATCAACTTTTGGCAGGACGTTGCCGTCGATTGGCAGAAAGGCCGTGTTTATATCCCGCAGGACGACTTGCAAAAATTTAACGTCAGCGAAGCGCAAATCGCCGAAGGTAAAGCAGATTTTGCGTTCCAAAGACTGATGGCGTATGAATGCAACCGCGCGTTCCAAATGCTCAAAGGCGGTTCGCCCTTGGGTAAAACGCTGAAAGGCCGTTTGGGATTTGAATTGCGGATGATTATTGTCGGCGGACAACTGATTTTACAGAAACTGGACGGCAGTAAATACGATGTATTTACGCAACGTCCTGTTTTGGATAAAAAAGATTGGCTGATTATTCTGAAACGGGCATTCTTGAAGAAATAAAGCGACCGGCGCAAGAGGTCGTCTGAAAAGTAGCTTCAAGGCTGTTTTCAGACGACCTTTTTCATGACTGCCCGCTGCACCCCGAATATCGATACCAACACCAACGCAAATCCCGCCAGCGACTTTGCGTCCATCCCTTGCCCTAAAAACAGCCAGCCCAAGATAAATGCCGAGACAGGGCTGAGCAATCCCAGCGACGAAACCGCAGCAGGCGAAAGTTTGGCAATTCCTCTGAAAAACAACACATAAGCCAACACGGCACCAAACAGGCTCAAATACAGATAGCCGCCGATATTGGCGGGGCTTAAAGATTCGAGCCGCGGTTCGGCAAGCAGCGCGACGGGCAGTAAAAACAAGCCGCCGATGAAAAGCTGCCAGCCGGTAAACGCCAACACGGGCAGCGAAGTGCGGCGGTGTTTCGACAAATACACGCCCAACGCCATCGCCGCCGCGCCCGCCAATGCCGCCAAAATCCCCGTCCCGTCATAGCGCGCCTGCGGCGACAAAACCAAAAGCGCAATCCCCAAAACCCCTGCCGCCGACCAAGCCCAAGCTGCTTTAGGCGGCATGATTTTGCCGATTAACCAAGTAAACACCAGCACCATCAGCGTCTGCGTCGAACTCAACACCGCCGCCAGTCCGCCCGGCAAGCGATACGCCGCCACAAACAGCATGGCCTGAAAAAAGCCGATGTTTAAAAAACCGAGCAAGACAACCGTCGCCCATTCATCGCGTTTGGGGATACGCCGTGTCCACGCCAACAGCAAAAGCCCGGCGGGTAAAACACGGATAAGCGCGGCGGTGAACGGTCGGTCCGGCGGCAGAAATTCTGTGGTCACGAGATAGGTGCTGCCCCAAATCAACGGGGCGAGTGCGGTGGTCAGGATGGTGGCGGTGCGACTGGGCATCGGGATTCCTTGTATTTGTGTTTCAGCTTGCCCGAAGGTCGTCTGAAAAATGGGACGGATATGCAATGATGGAAAGAAAAAGCAGCCTGCATATTTTAAAACAAAAGTGCAGGCTGCTTTTCGTTATTTCAGACGACGAGGGGATTACAGCCGCCAGTTCAGTTTGAACATGATATTGCGCGGCATTCCGTAAAAATTGTAAGCACCGTTGCTGCGGTTGGCGTTGTTTTCAAAATAACGCTTATTCGACAGGTTGTTGCCAATCAGGCTCAAACGGATGCGGTCGGTCGGCGCGTATTGCACATCGGCATGCCACAAGGTGTAGCCGCCCTGCTTGAGGTTGGGCTGGTCGTGCAGGTTACCGATGCGGCTTTGCACGTTCATACCTGCGCCGATACTCCATCGGTGCGCGGCACCGGGCAGCCGGTAATTGGTGTAGAGCCTGAAGATACTGCGCGGCGTGTGCTGGCTGTATCTCTGCCCTGCTTGGTAGTCTTCGTCATCATTGCGGTATTTGCTGTCGTTGTAGGTGTAGCCGGCAAACAGTTTCCAGTTATCGGTCAGATTACCAGAAATTTCTGCATCCAAGCCTCGGCTGACCACTCGGCCGGTGTTGATATAGTAGCCGTTGCCCATTCCGTCATCTCCGCCATAAACGGCGCGGTTTTTCTGATCGATTTGGAACAAGGCGACGGCAGTGTTCAGGCGTTTGTTGTTCCAAGCGGATTTCCAGCCGATTTCGTAGTTGGTGCCGATAACGGGCGGTAAATCGTTGCCGCCGGCATCTTTATATTCGAGCTGCGGTTTGAAAATCGAGGTGTAGCTGGCATACAGGCTGTGATGCGGCGTTACATCCCAGGTAATACCCAAATAGGGCACGAAACGATTGCGGTTAATGCGGCGTGTCATACTCTCCAAAGGAGCAGGGTTGGCCGGGTCGATTATGTCATCGGTGTTTTGCCGATAACGCCACCGGGTGTAGCGGAAACCGGCCAGCAGGTGCAGTTTGTCGGTCGGATTAAAGCGGATACCGGCACTGACGGCATGGGAACGGGTATGTTCCTCGGTGTGTCGGTGGATGGGGTTGAAGCGGTAATCCAAATCGGCCAGCTTGCTCCAATCGGGGCGCGGGATAACGGAACCGTCAAACGGATCCAGCGGGAAATCTCGGCTCAAGTTAGGGTCGCACCAGTTCGGCCAGCCGCGCGATGCGCAAAACTGGTTCCAAGAGTCGGACGGGTCTGCCCACAAATTCCAATGCTGCATGGTTTCGGAGTCGGTACGCCGTTTGTTGTAGCTGTATGTGGCGAACACGTCGTGCCGGCGTCCCAATGCCTCAAAGCGGCCGGTCAGCTTGCCTTGCGCCGTCCATTGCGCAGTTTTGTTGTCGGCAAGGCGGTTGCCGCTGCCCCAAATGGTGCCGCTGCTGTTTTGCCAGCTCGGACCGCTGCTGAGCGCGGCATACTCCCGAAATGCCGTGTCGCGGCGATAATCGACCAAGCCGATAGCCCGCCAGTTATCGTTGAAATCGTACCGCAGCTCCGAAAATAAATTGAATTTGGTGAAGCGGCTGTTGTTCCACGGCGCACCGGAATAAGCATTGCGCGGCAAATGCAGCGGATGATCCTCGCTGCCTACAGGCAGGCCGTACACATCCGGCACCGCATGGCGGTTTTGATACAGGCTGCCCACCGTCCAAACTGCTTTTTCGCCCAAATCGAAATCAAGCACGCCGTACACCACGTTTTGCCGGCTATTGACGCGGTCGATGAAAGAACCAGACTTTTCCCATGCGCCCAACAAACGGCCGCGCACTGTTCGGCTGCTGTTGAGGCTGCCAGAAACATCCAATTCGCTGCGGTAAGTGTCGAAACGCCCCGCACTCACGCTGCCCTGTATCTGCCGTGCAGAAGTCGGCCGTTTGCGTACCGCATTGATGGTTCCGCCCGGCTCGCCGTTGGCCTGCGTCAAACCGGTGGCACCGCGCACCACTTCGATGTGGTCGTACACCGACAAATCGGTCTGACTCTCAGCATTGAGGATGGTTTCGCCCACATAGCTGGAAACATTGAAAGAAACGCCGTCTTCTTCTATTTGGTCGATATAGAAACCGCGCGACATGAAGCGCGAGCGGTCGGAATCGCGCACAACGGTAACGCCCATAGTGGCCTTCAGTGCATCTTCCAAACGGGTAATGCCCTGCCCTTCAATCTGGGTTTTGGTAATGACGCTGACCGACTGCGGCGTTTCTTTGGGCGACAAAGCCAAACCCGTGGTGGTACGCATGGCGGAGGTGGTGAACGAATCGCGGTTTTCGGTACGCGTGCTGCGGTTTACCGCCTGTACATAAACATCTTCCAATACACCCGACACTTCAACTTTATCGGCAGCCGCTATGGCATGTGTGCCCAACAGCATGGAAGCAATCAGGCTCATGCGAAATCCCGAACGATTCATTTCTTCACCTCCCTTTTCATAGATTAAATTAATTTTTCCATTTTATTGAATAAAGAGAAGTAGATTTATCGGCAAAACGTTGTAATCCTAAAGCGTGATGCTATATTTTCAGACGACTGTGCGTTTTCTTCATGCAGGCCGTCTGAAAATTGGTTACTGTAGTTCGGACTGAAGCCTGACATGCCAAATCAGAAGGAATCGTGGGATGGATCCCATCCACCCTGTTCAAAATATTCGTTATCCGACACTAAGAATCAACCAACCCTGTCCCAGTTTAATCAAAAGTCCTAATTACTCCGTCAGCGCTGCATCCACCGCCGCAAGCGCATGGATGGCGGTGCTGTCGAACACGGGCAGCGGGCTGTCGGTTTCGTTCACAAGCAGGCAGATTTCGGTGCAGCCGAGTATCACGCCCTGCGCGCCTTCGTTTTTCAGACGGCCTATCACGTCGTAAAAGTAGCGGGCGGATTCGGGGCGGATGCGGTTCAGGCACAGTTCGTCAAAAATAATGCGGTGGATTTCGTCTTGTTCGGCGGCGGTCGGAGTTATGGTTTGTACGCCCTGCGAACCCATGCGCTCCGTATAAAAACCGTCGCTCATGGTAAAGCGCGTGCCGAGCAGGCCGACGGCGGACAAGCCTTGCCGTTTGATGGCGGCGGCAGTGGCATCGACGACGTGCAGCAAGGGGATGCCGGCCGCCTGTTCGATGGCGGGGGCGACTTTGTGCATGGTGTTGGTGGCGAGCAGCAAAAAATCCGCGCCGCCCGCTTCCAGCTTCCGCGCGCTTTGCGCCAACACGTTTCCTGCCGCCGCCCAATCGCCGCTTTTCTGCAAACGGACGATTTCTTCAAAATCCACGCTGTCGAGCAGGATTTTGGCACTGCGGTTGCCGCCCAAGCGGCGGTTGGTCTCGCGGTTGATGATTTGGTAGTAGAGCACGGTGCTTTCGGGACTCATGCCGCCGATGATGCCTATGGTTTTCATGTTTTTCCTTTCGTTTGATGTGTGAAGTTAATCAATCCTAGCGCGTCAGCACGAAGCTGTCGTCTATCAGCCGCCACACGTTTTCTGCGGGCGTTTGCGCCAATACGATGCTCAACCAATGTTCTTTGTTCATGTGGTAGGCGGGCAGGATGCCTGCCGTCGCGCGCCATGCGCCGATGTGTTCGGGGCGGCATTTGACGTTGACGATTTCCGTCAGACCGCCCTCGCCCCTGCCCAGTTTTTCAGACGGCACGGGCATATACAGGCAGAACCATTTGCGGTTGCCCGTGTGGCGGAACACGGCAAAGTCGGGAGATTTCGCCCACGGATATTCCGCCGCCGCGCCGTAGCGTTCGGCCAGTCCGTCAAACAGGGTTGTTCGGTTCATGGCGTTTTTTCCTTTATAGTGGGTTAAGGAACAAATCAGGCATCAAGACCCGCCTGCTGAGTTTTCAGACGACCTCTCACTTCTCCTGTTTCTTCAACAACACGCACGCCAGAATCAGGCTGGTGGCGGCAAAGGCGGCGATGGCGGCGTATTCATGCAGCAGGTCGGCGGTGTGCAGCCCTTTGGTGAAGCTGCCGACGCTGACGGTGTAGTACCACGACGACGGGAAGGTTTTGCCGATAATCAGCGCGCCGCCTTCCATGGTGGACAGCGGGTAGAGAAAGCCGGAATAGGTTTGCGCGGGGATCATGGTGATGATGGCGGTGGCGAAGATGGCGGCAAGCTGGGAGCGCACGAAGCAGGAAATCAAAAGCCCCAGCGCGGTGCTGGCGGACACCATCAAGAGCGTGCCGATGGCGAGTCCGGCAAACGAGCCTTTGAGCGGCACGCCGAACAGGTAAATAATCATCAGCATCATGGCGGCGAAATTGACCATGCCGACGGCGATATAGGGAAGCTGTTTGCCGATCAGATATTGCGCCACGGCGGCGGGCGATGCGTAGAAATTGGCGATGGAACCGATTTCGCGTTCGCGCACCACGCCGACCGCCGACATCATGGCGGGTATCATCATCAACACCAGCATCATCACGCCCGGGGCGATGGCGTTGATGCTGTCGAAATCCTGATTGTACATAAAGCGCGGTTCGATGCCGGCGGGGGCTTTGAGCGAAACGGGCAGCCCGCTTTCGGCGATGCGGTCTTTGGTGTAGGCGGTGATCAGGCTGCCGATGTAGCCGCGGATATTGGTGGCGTTAAACGGCATGGAGCCGTCCACATAAAACCCGACTTCAGGCTTGAGCCCGCGCGCCAAATCGCGCCCGAAACCGCTCGGAATATCGATGACCAATATGGCGCCGGAGCTTTTGAGCACGGTGTCGATTTCGGCTTCGGACTGTATCGGCGGCTGTTGGAGGAAGTAGCGCGAACCGTCGAAATATTCGACCAGCTCGCGGCTGGCGGCGGTTTGGTCGCGGTCGTAAACGGCAAATTTCAGATTCCGCACGTCAAACGAAATCCCCCACGATACCGACGCCATGATAATCAGCGGACCGAACACGGCGAAAAACAGGCGGATTTTGTCGCGCAGGAGTTCTTTGGCTTCGCGGCGGGCGAAGGTCCAAATCATGGAAAACCGGTATTTGAAATTTTGGGTGTCGGGCGTTACCGACGGAATTTCAGACGGCCTCGGATGGTGTTTTTCAGGGTCGTCTGAAAACTCCGAATGCCCGTTATCCGATTCCCCTTCCGCGTGCGTGGCTTGCGCCACACACCCTACGGTCGGAGTTTCCGCCGGTAGGGTGTGTGAACTTTGTTCACGCACGCCGTCTGTATTTTGGCGAAACTCGCGTTGATCACTTTCAGAGTGCGCAGCCTCCTGGCGGAACGACCTTTCCCCACCGTCCCCGCCTTCCGCTTCAATCAGATACTGCACAAACGCTTCTTCCAAATCCGGCGCATTCTGCCTTGCCGCCAGTTCGGCGGGCGTGCCCACCGCCAGCACGCGGCCTTTGTGCATAAAGGAAATGCGGTCGCAGCGGGCGGCTTCGTTCATAAAGTGGGTGGAAACGAAAATGGTGATTTTGTCTTCGCGGGAGAGTTTCAGAAGATGCCGCCAGAACATATCGCGCGCGGCGGGATCGACCCCCGAAGTCGGTTCGTCCAAAATCAATACTTCGGGATGGTGCAGGCAGGCGGCGGCCAGTTGCAGGCGTTGGCGAATGCCCAGCGGCAGCGATGCGGGCGCGGTGTCGGCAACGTCCGCCAAATCAAACTGTTGCAGGGCTTCTTCCACCGCCGCCGCGCCTTTAGCGCCCATCTGGTAGAGTCTGGCGTGCAAATCCAGATTGCGGCGCACGCTCAGTTCTTCATACAGCGAAAACGCCTGCGACATATAGCCGACACGCATTTTCGTGTCCAAGCCGCCCGCGTCTATCGGCTTGCCCAACAGCGTGGCGGCGCCTTCGGTCGCTTCCAGCAGGCCGGTCAGCATTTTCATGGTGGTGGACTTGCCGCAGCCGTTGCTGCCGAGAAAGCCGAAAATCTCGCCTTTTTGAATGGTGAAGCTGACATGGTCCACAGCGGTAAAATCGCCGAAACGCTTGGTCAGCCCGTGCGCTTCCATCGCGGGCGGCGCAGCGGGATCGGGGACGAACGGCGTAATGTCCAAACCGCCCGAACCCTGCTGTTTCTCCGGCGGCAGCATTTTGACGTAGGCCTCTTCCAACACGTCGGTGCCGTAATCCGCCAGCACGTCGGCAGTAGGCTTGTTTTCCAGCAGCCTGCCCGCGTCCATCGCCAGCAGCCGCTCGAAACGCTGCGCCTCTTCAATATAGGCGGTCGCCACAATCACGGTCATGCCCGCGTGTTCCCGCCGCAAATCGTCCACCAACGCCCAAAACTGGCGGCGCGACAAAGGGTCCACGCCCGTGGTCGGTTCGTCCAGAATCAGCAAATCCGGGCTGTGCACCAGCGCGCAGCACAAACTCAGCTTCTGCTTCATCCCGCCCGATAGCTTGCCCGCCGCCCTGCCGGAAAACGGCGCAAGGCGGGTCGCCTCCATCAGCCGCGCAATCTGCCGCGTGCGTTCCTGCCCGTCCAAACCAAACAGCCGCGCGTGAAAATCGATATTCTCATACACCGACAAGGTAGGATACAGGTTGCGCCCCAAACCCTGCGGCATAAAGGCGATGCGGTGCGACAAATCCCGCCGCACGTCCTTGTCCGCCATATCGCCGCCCAACACTTCCACCCGTCCGTCCTGAATCACCTTCACACCCGCCATCAGCGAGAGCAGCGTCGATTTGCCCACGCCGTCCGGCCCGATCAAACCGACCGTCGCGCCTTTCGGAATGTCCAGCGACACATCGTCAAGCGCAAGGGTCTTGCCGTAGCGGTGGGAAAGGTTTTGGATGGAAACGGTGTTCATCAGAATTTCCTTAATCTGCTATTCGTTTTTTCAGACGACCTTGCGGTTTTGCTCTGACAAGGTCGTCTGAAAACACCGGCAGCCGCAGAACAAAAACCACATCAATCAGGCTCCCGACTTAAAACTTCTGCCAACGTTTTACCCGCAGGCGTATATTCGCCTTCTTTTTCTCCATAAAAACCCGAATCCGCCAACACAATCCGCAAATCGCCAGGCTGGCGGAAATCATAAGCATAAAATATACCGCCGCCATCAAAGGCAACCGGCAGGAAATGCGGGGCGTAAAACCAAAATTCGTAACTAAAATAAAATTCCACCACGTCTTTCGGCGAAAAATAACCGAATTCCCGCCCGTTTCCTTCGATTTCGCCATTTACGGCATAACGCCAAAGCTGTTCCATCTCTTCAGGAATATAAAAATAATCGGGCAGCCGCAGGCCGGTAGCGGAAAATTTCTCCGCCACGCCCGCTTCAGGAAAAGCCTGCGCCAAAGCACAAATACCTTCATCGCCGATATACTTGTCCGCCGCCCGAAAAAAACACGCCAAATCCTCATCGGATGCGGGAGCTTCGCGGCTGAGAAAGTTAAATTTCTCGTACCACATCTTTAAAAGCTTGTTCCCGGCCTTGCGCAATAGTTTGCAGTAAGTTTTTTGGTTTGGCGGACACCGTCTTTTTCCTCATGACCGATATGGTAAACCTCAATGTCGCATCCATCTTCCTCTGACAGATAGCGGACTTCATAAGCCTCGCCTGCCTTAGGTGTGAAAGAAGCGGCAACTCGACAACTATAATGGTAATTTCTCGTTTGAGACGAAAATGCACCGTCCAAAACCACAGGCTGATCCGCCGATACGACCATCTCGCGATAAGAATCACGGAAGACGAATCCGGTGTCTTTTTCCGTTTTCCGGCTCAACTCGGTAGGCGGAATACCTATCGAAATATTCCTAACCTTACGCGGCAATCCGTTGACAAAACGACGGTTTACCGCGTTCCGTTTTGTTCCCTCCCATTTTGCGCAGTCCGTTTCAGGATATATGCGGATCAAATCCGAACCATATGAACCATATGAGCGGATTTGTGCCTGACTGCCCGGATCGAAAGAAACGTTTTTCTTCACAACCTGACTCTGCATCGAGCCACACGCCGACAACAGTAAAACAGAACCCAAAAGTACAACTGATTTCATTATTTTCTCCAAATTTTCAAAATACAATTGTTGATAAACAAGATTGAAGCGTAGTCGGTTATCCTGAAAAGGTCGTCTGAAAAACCGTCCTACCCGTTTTCAGACGACCTCAATATCGCATATGCAATGACAAATACCGCCTGATTTATCTAAAGGATACAACGAACAAAGGTCGTCTGAAAACCGTTCCTGAAATTGGGGAAACCGATATTTTCAGACGACCTTAACGATATTGGAACCGATACGCTTAACAACGGCTTTTTTCAGTCAAATATCGGATACACGGTTTACCGCGCTTTATTCCGCCAACCAAATCAGGCTGACCATGCGGCCGGTTTGTCCGTCGCGGCGGTAAGAGAAGAAAGTGTCGCGTTCCAAGACGGTGCAGTGTGTACCGCCGTAAATCATATCCACCCCTTCGCGGCGCAGAACCAAACGCGCCAGCGCGTAGATGTCGGCAAGATATTTACCGCCGCCGATGTCTTCGAATGCGTCCGCCGCTTCGGGCATGGGCGCACAAAATGCGTCGAACACGTCTTGTCCGACTTCGAACGCGTCCGCGCCGATGGCAGGACCGAGATATGCCATGATTTCGACAGGTGCAACATTCATTGCGGCAATGGTGTTTTGTAATACGCCGCCCGCTAAACCGCGCCAGCCCGCGTGTGCGGCAGCAACGACCGTACCGGCTTTATCGCAGAACAAGACAGGCAGGCAGTCGGCAGTCATCGCGGCGCAGGCGGCTTTGCCTGTGTTGTCCACCGAAGCGTCTGCGTCGGGCGCGTTGCCCAATGCGTCGGCAGCGTTGACGACGATGGTGCTGTGGATTTGATTGAGGTAGGCGACAGGCAGCCCGACCTGTTCCTGCACAATTTCACGATTGCGGCGCACGGCATCGGGATCATCGCCGACGTGCGAACCGAGGTTCAAACTTTGATACACGCCTTGGCTCGCGCCGCCGTTGCGGGTGGTAATCAGGGTTTTCACGTTGGCAGGCGCAGGCCAGTCGGCAATCAGGAAATTTTTGCCTTGCGGGGCGAGGTTTAGGGTTTCTGTGATGGTTTTCATGGTATGTCGGGAACGGGTTTTCAGTCAGCTGGAGTTAAGATTTATTCATTTGTTTCATATTTTTCCCGAATATTTAAATTAAGGAATATTAATGTGTAATAAATAGATAGAACTAATGTCATTCTAGGTTCAGATGTTTTTATTTTATTTAGAAATTTTTAACAATAAGCTTTCCATTAGAGTTTTTCTATGGTAAAATGGTTGACATATTAAAAATGCAAAAGGAAAGTTAAATGCGAACGAAAGATTTTATCTACTATGCTAGTGCGGCTGTTCTCTTGGCTGTCACAACACAGGTTGCCCAAGCAGACGAAGTGGCGACACAAACGCCTTCTGTTACTGAAGAAAATCAGTATCAACCTGCGACAGCGGCTGAGATTTTTGGTGGAGAAGCAGCCTTACCTGTAACTCCTAGTTCAACGGTTTCAGCACCCGCAGCTTCGAGTGAAGTGACAAAAGCTAGTGCTCCAGCGGTATCTACGTCTCCTGCTTCACAGAGTTCCGAGGCTGCAACGGCAACGGCAACGGCATCAACTTCGGTAGCTAACTCTACTGTTGCTGTGGCATCAACTTCAGTAACATCTTCAGTTGTTAGTTCAGAAAGTGGAACTGCTTCTACAAGTGCGACAAGTTCAGAAATGTCAAATAGCACTGTAGCAACACCTGCTAAATTAACGAATTCTACGGATGTTCCTTCGAGAAATCTTGAGGTACAGCCAAAGACTTTTATTGATGTCAGCAGCCACAATGGCGATATCAGTGTAGATGATTACCGTGCTCTTGCACGCCAAGGTGTTGGTGGGGTCGTAGTCAAGTTGACTGAGGATACTTGGTACAACAACCCTAAAGCACCATCACAAGTTCGCAATGCTCAAATTGCCGGTCTTCAAATATCAACCTATCATTTTTCTCGTTACACGACTGAGGAAGAAGCACGTGCAGAGGCTCGTTTCTACATTCAAGCTGCACAAAATCTTAACCTTCCAAAGAGTACTGTTATGGTTAATGATTTCGAAGACTCTAAGATGCTTCCAAATATCAACCGTAACACTCAAGCTTGGGTTAACGAAATGCGTAAGCATGGATACAACAACTTGATGTTCTATACAAGTGCTAGCTGGTTGGATGAGAATAATCTAGGCTACCGTGGACCTGTCTCAACCTCTCAATTTGGTATCGAAAATTTCTGGGTCGCACAGTACCCATCATCAACTCTTACAGCTACAAGCGCTAAAAACATGCGTTACAATGCTAAAACTGGTGCTTGGCAGTTTACAGCAACTGCTAATCTCCTGCCAGGTAAACATGTCTTCGACCACAGCGTGGATTATACAGGACGTTTCACAGCTAATGCTAGTGCTGAGGTTGATGCAACTCAAGGCAATTTGAGTGGAACCATTTCTATTGTCAACAATAATCCAACTGTTGGTAGCTTTGATGTAGTCATCTCTAATGTCAAAGCACCAAATGGTGTTGAAACAGTCTCTGTTCCAATTTGGTCAGAAATTAATGGTCAAGATGACATTATCTGGTATACGGCTAACCGTCAAAATAATGGAACTTATACAGTAAACGTTAAGGCTTCAGCTCATAAAAACTCGACAGGGCTTTATAATATCCACCTTTATTATGTTCAAAAAGATGGTCAATTGACGGGTGTTGGTGGAACAACTACGCAAGTCTTCATTGGTAAGACACCTGAGCAGTTGAAACCTAAAGCAAGTTTTGCTATTGAAAACAATAATGCTAAGGCTGGAACTTTTGACGCCGTTATCACTAATATCTCAGCACCACTAGGTGTTAAAGAAGTTTTGGTGCCATCATGGAGTCTTGAAAATGGCCAAGACGACCTTATTTGGCATAAGGCGACTAAGCAAACTGATGGCAGCTATCGTGTAACCATTAAGGCAAGTGAGCATAAGGGCAATAAAGGAAATTACCGTGCCGATGCTTATATCGTGGATACCTCTAACAATCGCCATTATATTGCTGAAAAAGTAGTGGCTGTTGATTATGCTCGACCAAGTGGTGTCCTTACGATTGAAAACAACAATACTGCAGCAGGTACTTTTGATGCAGTTGTTCGTAACATTGTTGCTCCTACAGGTTTAAAAGAGGTTCTTGTTCCTTCATGGAGTTTAGCTGGTGGTCAAGACGACCTTATCTGGCATAAGGCAACTCGTCAAGCCGATGGTTCTTACCGAGTGACTATCAAAGCAACGGATCATAAGAATTCAACTGGTAAATACCGTGCCGATGCCTACCTTGTAGATGACTCTAACAAACGTTTCTACCTTACTGAAAAAGTTGTAGAAGTTACTCAAACTCGTCCTAGTGCAAGCCTCTTTATTGAAAATAATAATGCTGATTTAGGTACTTTTGATGCTGTTATCCGCAATATCGTAGCACCAAATGGGGTTAAAGAAGTTTTAGTTCCTTCATGGAGTCTCGTTAATGGACAAGATGATCTCGTTTGGCATAAGGCTAGTCGCCAATCTGATGGTAGCTACCGTGTTACTATTAAGGCTAGTGAGCATAAGAATTCACTAGGAAATTACCGTGCTGACGTTTACATCGTAGATAATGCCAACCAACGTCATTATGCCACTGAAACCATTGTAGACGTAAAACATAATAAACCAGTAGGTACTATTTCAGTTGTTAATAACAATAATGATACTGGTACTTTTGATGTCATTATCAGTGATGTCTATAGTCCTAAAGGTGTTCGTACTGTTCAAGTACCTATTTGGTCTGAAAAAGATGGTCAAGATGACATTCGTTGGTATGAAGCCATACGTCAAGCTAATGGCACTTATACGGTAAATGTTCAAGCTACTAACCACAAAAATTCAACAGGTTTGTACAATATTCATTTGTACTACATTTTAAATGATGGGTCACAAGTTGGTGTAGGAGGGACAACGACAACAGTTGAATTCCGTAATGCTAAGACTAAAACGCAAACCTATATCACTAATGTTAATTCAGAAGCAGGTAGTTTTACAGTTGTAGTTGATCAAGCGCCACAAGGACGTCAGATTAAGAATATTCGTGTAGCTGTATGGTCAGAAAGTAACCAAGGAAATCTTTCTTGGTACAATACAGCACCTACTGGAACACATACTGAAATCAATGTATCGACTGTTAATCATAAGAATCTCATCGGTAACTATACGACTCACGTTTATGTGGACTATGTAGACAATACTGTAGATGGATTTAACCTTGGTGAGACAGCTCTTGCTCCACGTAATCGTCGTGTTGAGCCTCAGACGACTTATTATTCTCAACGTGACCCTCGTTGGGCTTCTAAGTGGTATGGTGTCAGCAATATGGATCAATCTGGCTGTGTTCCAACATCACTTGCCATGACTTTTACAGATATCTTGGGAACTGTCATTGCACCAACGACAGTTGCGGATTATTTGTACTACAATACAAATTCATTTAATAAAACATCAGTCGCTGGTACTGATGCAGATGGTATTGTATTAGCAAGTAAAAATTGGGGTCTGAAGAGCAACGTACTTTTAAGTATTGCTAACATTGCTTCAGCGTTGATGTCAGGGCAACATGTTTTGGCGGCAGTAGGAGCAAGTCAATTTATCAATTATCCTTACACGCATGAAATCGTACTTCATGGCTATGATAATGGTAAAACATATGTTCGTGATCCATTTAACGCCAATAACAATGGATGGTATTCATTGGATTACATTCATGGTGTTCAGAGTAGAGATGCAATGGATACTAAGCTTGGTGCACCATTCTTCTCTGTCTTTGCTTAATCTATCAATCAAAGGTCTTTAGAAGGAAACTTCTAGAGGCTTTTTTAGTAATCTTGTAGAGAAAACGCTTGCATAAACTCAAGCTAAATGTTATATTAAAAAACATGAAAACGTTATCAAAAGGAGTTGCTATGAAAAGAAATACCCAAGCTAATAATGGAAAAGTCCTTCGTTATAGCCTTCGTAAGTACAAGTTGGGCTTGGCTTCTGTAACCATTGGAGCTGTTTTTTTGAGCTTTACGGCTGTTCAAGGAGTTAAGGCAGAAGAAGCAGTTTCAACACCTGCAACAAGTACACAAGTAGAACCAGCTGATTCTAGCCTCTTTGCCAGTAATCAAGTTACTGAGACGCCTACCTCCTCTGTAACTACTGAGACTGAAACAGGGCCTAAATCAAGTAATACAGGCCTTATTCAGGAAGAGAACACAGCTCGTCATGATACTGGAAAATCAGACGCGGTTGCAGAAAACACATCAAATAATGTAACTACTGATCGAGCTGATATTTCAACATTGACTAATGCTAATGCGTCTGAGGATCCTATTGCTGAGGGGACTATTCGCTTGCATTTCCAAGAGTTACCAAGTCAGGATAAGGCATCACTTGGGCTTTGGACTTGGGACGATGTGGAGACGCCATCATCTCAGAAAGGTGCTTGGCCAACAGGAGCAACCTCATTTGCAGAAGCCAAACAGGATGATTATGGTGTTTACCTGGATGTGAAGTTGTCTTCAACACCTAAAAAACTTAGCTTCCTTATTAATAATGCTGCTGGAACGAACCTTTCAGGGGATAAAGCAGTAGAAATTCTTAGTCCTCAAATGAATGAGGCTTGGATTGACAAGGATTTCCAAGTTTACAGCTATCAACCTATCCCTCAAGATCATGTTCGTATCAATTATTTCCGTACGGATGGCGACTATAGTAATAAGTCTGTTTGGTATTGGGGGGATGTTAAGGACGCTCCAAGTAATTGGCCTGATGGTGTCAATTTCCAACCAAATGGTAAGTATGGTGCCTATTTAGACATTCCGCTAACCGAGGCTGCTAAATCTATCGGGTTTTTACTCTTAGATGAGAGCAAAACAGGAGATGATGTGAAAATTCAACCAAATGATTATAAATTTAGTGACTTGAAAAAAACTCGTCAGATTTTCGTACGAGATACTGATACGACAGTCTACACCAACCCTTACTTTGTTAAAGATGTGCGTTTGACTGGAGCTCAGCAAATTAGCCCAAGCCAAATTGACCTTAGCTTTAGCAATTTAGATGAAGTGACGGCTGAGGACATTCTCAAAGACCTCAAGGTGACAGATAAGGATGGGAATAGCGTAACTCTTAAACACCTTGATTTGGATGCCAAGCTAAAAAAAGCTAAACTAACAGGTGATTTTGCTGCAGAGAATCTACCTTACAAGGTTACTTTAGGTAATGATAGTTTTAAAACATCTGAAAGTTGGCAATTGAAGGATGCGCTCTACAGTTACGATGGCGAATTGGGTGCTCGTCTTGAAGAGAATGGTACTAAGGCACATGTGACACTTTGGTCACCAAGTGCAGATCAAGTAGATATCATTGTCTATGATAAGAATAATCAAGACAAGGTGCTCGTTGAACATGCCCTAAGCAAGGGACCTCGTGGTACTTGGCAAGCTGACTTGATTGCGACTGATCTTGGGCTTGAAAATTTAACAGGCTATTTTTATCAATATCGCATTAAACGTGGAGATCAGTCAGTAATCGTTCTTGATCCTTATGCGAAATCGTTGGCAGCTTGGAATAGTGACGACGCCAGCAAGGGACCTGAACACAAGATTGCCAAGGCTGCCTTTGTAGATCCTGCTAATTATGGACCAAAAGATCTTGACTACGCTAAGATTCCAAACTTTAAATCTCGAGAAGATGCCGTCATTTATGAGGCTCATGTCCGAGATTTCACCTCTGATAAGGCTATCTCAGCTGAATTGAAACACCAGTTTGGGACTTTCGCAGCCTTTGCAGAGCGTTTGGATTATCTTAAAGATCTTGGTGTTACCCATATTCAGCTTTTGCCAGTATTGAGCTACTATTTTGTTAATGAGTTGCAAAATGGTCAACGTTTAGATACTTATGCTTCAAGTAATAGTAACTATAACTGGGGTTATGACCCACAAAACTATTTCTCATTGACAGGGATGTATTCTGAAAAACCAAGCGATCCTGCTAAACGTATTGAAGAATTCAAGAATTTAGTTGCTGCTATTCATAGTCACGGTATGGGTGTTATCTTGGATGTGGTTTACAACCATACAGCCAAGACAGCTATTTTTGAAGACCTTGAGCCAAATTATTATCACTTTATGGATGCTGATGGCACGCCACGTTCAAGTTTTGGTGGTGGGCGACTAGGTACAACTCATTATATGAGTCGTCGTGTCTTGGTGGATTCGATTGCCTATCTTACTAAGGAATATAAGGTAGATGGTTTCCGTTTTGATATGATGGGTGACCATGATGCTGAAAGTATCGAGCAAGCTTACCATGCTGCACGTGCCCTTAATCCAAACCTCATTATGCTTGGTGAGGGCTGGGTGACCTATGCGGGTGATGAAAATAGCCCTGTTCAGCCTGCTGATCAGTCTTGGATGAAAGATACTGATACCGTAGCTGTGTTTTCAGATGATATTCGAAATACCCTCAAATCGGGTTATCCAAACGAGGGGACACCTGCCTTTATCACAAATGGAAAACGTGATATTAACAAAGTTTTCGATAACATCAAGGCACAACCAACTAACTTTGAGGCGGATTCACCAGGAGATGTTATCCAGTATATTGCAGCACATGATAATTTGACCCTTTTTGATATTATTGCCCAATCAATCAAGAAGGATCCAAGCAAGCCTGAGAATAATGCTGAAATTCATCGTCGCTTGCGTCTAGGAAACCTCATGGTCTTGACTGCTCAGGGAACACCATTTATTCACTCTGGTCAGGAATACGGCCGCACCAAACAGTTCCGTGATCCTGCCTACCGTTATCCTGTGTCTGAGGACAAGGTGCCGAATAAGTCACATCTCTTAGTGGATGAAAAGGGCAATCCATTTGACTATCCTTACTTTATCCATGATTCTTATGATTCTAGTGATGCCGTCAATCATTTTGATTGGACTAAAGCAACTGATAGCCAGGCCTTCCCGGAAAATACGAAAACACGTGCCTTTACCAAAGGGTTAATCGCCTTACGTAAGTCGACAGATGCCTTCAATTTCAAATCAAAAGCAGATGTAGATGCACGTCTAACGCTATTGACAGTTCCTGGTCAGGACAATGTGGCTCAAGAAGATTTGGTATTAGGATACCAAACTGTTGCTTCGAATGGAGACCGTTACCTTGTCTATGTCAATGCTGACAGCAAGGCTCGTCAGTTTGATTTGAGCAAGATTACAAATGGTCTATCCTATCTGGTTTTAGCAGATGGCAGTCAAGTCAATTTATCCGGAATTAGTGAGTTATCAGGTGTGACAATCAACAATCACATCTTGACCTTGGATCCACTAACAGCGACTATTATTCGTTTGACCAATGCTAAAACACCAACTGACCAAGTAGCTAATCCTTCTGAAAAGATCGGGTCATTTGCTGATAGAGATACTGAGTCAATAAAAACAAATGTCAAGGCTTCAGGTAAAGAGGACCTTGTTGGAGATGCTGAACTTGTTAATCGTGACAATGGTCAGGCTAAGACTGAAGCTAGTCATCAGACTGATAAACAACTGCCATCCACTGGTGAAAAGACAAATCGTGGACTCTTTTTAGCAGGTCTTCTAAGCATTCTTAGCCTAGGATTCCTTAGAAAACGTCGGATGAAATAAATAAGTGACAACAGGTTATTTCCTGTTGTTTTTCTTTTATTTAGAATCATTCTTATCTGCTCTTTAGAATAGTTCTTAAATAGCCTAAAACCGTTGACAGTGCTGGTTTCTTCTGTTAGTTTAGATAATGTTCTCTTACATACGAGAGATTATTATTGACTTATCATCGTTCGTTTTTTATTAATATTAAAACGACGATTCACATATATATCGACAGATGTCGCACACTATCTTGAAAATAGGAGGCATTCATGAAAAAACTTAGCAAACTTGGTGTTGTTCTTTTGGCATCAGGACTTTTACTGACGGCTTGTGCCAAATCTGGTAATTCAAGCAATTCAAGCTCAACGAGCTCAAAACTCACAGCCAGTGAGCAAAAGCAATTGAAGCAGGCTACGAGTGATTATAAGACTTTCGTAGAAGGTGAAATTGATCAGCTTTTGAAAGATACTGAGGGATTCAGTGAAACCCTCAAGTCAGGAAATCTTGAAGAAGCTAAGAAACAATACCCATTGATTCGTATGGCTTACGAGCGTTCAGAACCGATTGCAGAAAGCTTTGGTGAGTCTGACGTGAAAATCGACTACCGTTTGGTTGATTACATGGACGAAAATAAATCAGAAGACGGTTGGTCAGGGTTCCACCGTATCGAACGTATCATGTGGCAAGACAACACGACAGAGGGCACAGCTGCCTATGCGGATCAATTAGTCAATGATATCAAGGAGCTTAAGGCTAAAATCACAACTGTTAAAGTCACTCCAGATATCATGTTGACAGGTGCTGTTGACCTTCTTAACGAAGTTGCAACTCAAAAGATTACCGGTGAAGAAGAAGTCTTCTCACACACTGATCTTTACGACTTTCGTGCCAATATTGAGGGTGCAGAAAAAATCTTTGAACTCTTCAAGCCATTGATTGAGAAGAAAGATGCTAAACTTGTTAAGACTTTGGAAACTGAATTCAAGAATGTGAATGGTCTCTTGGACAAACACATGACTGATGAGAAAAACTATAAGTCTTATACAGATTTGAGTGAGGCAGATACTAAGGAATTGGCCGAAGCTGTAACTAAACTTGGTGAACCATTATCACAAATGGGTGTTATCCTAGATGGGAAATAAGAAAAATGGCTGACGAAAAATTTTTAGATAAAAAAATGGACCGTCGTGAATTTCTTAAAAAAGCAGGTATTGGAGGGGCTGGGCTTGCGCTTGGTCTTTCTGGTGCATCTGCTTTTTTCGCTAATCAGGATAGTTCAAGTAAAAAGGCTTATGATGGTGATGAAGATATTAGCTTCTTTGGCAAGCACCAGGCTGGGATTACGACGCCTATGCAGAAGGCTTGCTACTTGGTGGTGCTAGATCTTCATACAACCGATAAAAAAGAAGTCATCCAGCTTTTTAAAGACTGGACCGATTATAGTAGTAAATTGGTCGAAGGAGAGTTAGTCAAAAAAGATGGTTCTAATACCCTCTTGCCACCAAGTGATACTGGCGAAACCGTGGGACTCAATCCCTATCGCCTGAGTCTGACTTTTGGGGTTTCGGCTGATTTTCTTAAAAAACTTGGTTTAGAATCCAAACGTCCTAAGCTCTTCCGTGATTTGCCACCATTTCCAAAGGAGCAGTTGCAGGACAAGTATACTGGTGGTGATATCGTGATTCAAGCCTGTGCGGACGATGAACAAGTAGCTTTCCACGCTGTCCGCAATCTGATTCGTAAAGGTCGTAATAAAATCACCATGAAGTGGAGCAAATCAGGTTTTGCTGCCATTGGAGACCGTAAGGAAACGCCTCGAAATCTCTTTGGCTTCAAAGATGGTACTGCTAATGTTACGACGGAAAAGGAATTCGACAAGGTTGTCTGGGCTGATAGTAAAGATTGGATGAAGGGTGGCTCTTATATGGCTCTTCGTCTGGTACAGATGCACCTGGAAACTTGGGATCGTACCAACTTGCAGGAACAGGAAAACACCTTTGGTCGTTACAAGGAATCAGGCGCTCCCTTTGGTAAGAAAGATGAGTTTGATGAAGTAGATTTATCTAAACTTCCTGTAGATTCGCATGTCCGTTTGGCTAAAGAAGTAGACCTTCCTATCTTACGTCGTTCATATTCTTATTCAGATGGCATTGATGAGAGAACTGGCCAGTTTGATTCAGGTTTGATTTTCATTGCCTACCAGAAGGATCCAGACCGTTTTGTCAAGATTCAGACCAATCTTGGTGCTGTAGACAAGATGAACGAGTACATCACCCATATCGGAAGCGGGCTCTTTGCTTGCTTTGCTGGCGTGGAGAAGGGAGGCTACCTTGGTCAAGCACTCTTTGAATAAACTCCTCGTTTTACTTGGGCTTCTGGCCTTATTCTGGACCTATCCAGTAGCTGCTGAATCATACAGTGACCTCTATATCAAAATCACAGATGCCACAACAGCTGTTCAAAATAAAGATCAAGCTAAAGCTAAGGAATTGGTTGCTGAGATTAAGACTGATTTCGAAACGAAAGAAAACCACGATTCCAAGGCAGGTAAAAAAGTTAGTAAGGCTCTTGATATTAAGGGTGACGTGACAGAAGAGGACCTAACCTCCATTTCGTCAGCCCTTCTTAAATTTGAGAAAGAGCAAAATCCTGTTGATTTAGATGCCGAAAAGGAAAAACTTGAAACACGCCTAGAGCCTTATTTCAAAAACTTACAGGATGCCATTACGGCCAAAGACCTGACTGCAACACGCAAAACTTACAGTGAATTAAATAATGCTTGGACGCGAAATGAAGCTGTTGTCCGTGACCACAGTACTGCCTACTACGGCAAGATTGAGACGGCCATTTCACTTTTGCGAAGTAGCATTGAGACGGAGCCTACTGATTTCACCAGCATCCAGTCATCTTATGATGATCTCAAGGGTGGGATTGATGACTTTATCAAGGGTGTCCCTCTTGATAGCACAAGCTCAAGTTTAACCCTAAAAGATGGTATTAAGCTCTTGGAAAAGGCTCTAGCTCAACTCCAAGCAGGTGATGACAAAACGGCTGCGGCAACCATGAAGAAGTTCATCACTATCTGGCCAACCATTGAAGGCGATGTCAGCACAACTAATCCAAGCCTTTATACGCGCGTGGAAAGTGAAACACCTGTTATCATGGTTAAGGGGAAAGAAAAAGCTTATCAGGACAAACTGCAAGCCTTGATCACAGACCTATCTGCTATTGATACAAGTGCTTCTTATAATGCCTTTGATGCCATGTTGATTCTCTTGCGTGAAGGGGTTGAAGCCCTCCTCATTGTTATGGCCCTTGTGACAACTCTTAAGGCAGCCAAGATGCGTAAGGGACTAAAATGGGTTTATGGCGGAGCCATTGCTGGTGTTCTTGCCAGCGCAGTTATAGCTGTTATCTTACAAGTTGTCTTTCCAGCTGTGACCTCGGGGGCTAACCGTGAAATTATTGAAGGTGGCGTTGGTATCTTTGCAGTTGCGATGATGATTCTGATTGGAATTTGGCTCCATAGCAAGTCTTCAGTCAAACAGTGGAATGACTTTATGGATCGCCAGATGAAGACGGTGACGGCTACTGGAAGCTTTGTGTCCATGTTTGCCCTCAGTTTCTTGGCTGTCTTCCGTGAAGGTGCCGAGACTATTCTTTTCTATGTCGGTATTGTCCCACGTATCACGACAGCTAATTTCTTGATTGGTATTGCTTCAGCCATTGCAGTTCTTGTTATCATTGCTGTGGCTATGACTAAAGCGAGTCAATATATTAAACCGCACCGCATTTTCTTTATTTTGACTTGGTTGATTTATGCCTTGGCCTTCAAGATGCTCGGTGTCAGTGTTCATGCCCTTCAGTTGACTAATATGATGTCTAATCATTTGATTAGTGGTTCCCCAACCATTGATTGGGCTGGTATCTATCCAAGCTGGGAAGTCTTGATTCCACAACTTATCTTTATTGCTATTATTGCCTTTGTGACGGTGAAACAGCATGGCAAGAAATAAAGATGAGATGACTATTGTTGAGCATCTGGTGGAATTTCGGAGACGTTTCATTGCAGTAGTGTTATGCTTTTTCCTAGTTTTTTGTATTACTCTGTTGTTTGCTGGGCAACTCTATGCTTATCTAACCAGAGGATTTGACAAGCCTTTATTAGTATTAGGGCCTAACGATATTCTTTGGATTTACATTAACTTGGCTAGTCTCATGGCTTTTACGGTCACTTTGCCTTTCACCACCTACCAGATTTGGCAGTTTGTGAAACCAGGTTTGAGGGACAATGAAGCGCGTGCTATCTTTGCTTATATCCCAGCAACTTTTGTCTGTTTTGTATTGGGTTTGGCTTTTGGTTATTATTTTGTTAGTCCAGCTATCTTAGAAGTGCTTTTAAAACTAGGCGAAGGGCTCTTTAATACACAAATTACAGCACAGAACTACCTTAGTTTCTTACTGCATACGACAGTGCCTTTGGCTGTTCTCTTTGAACTTCCCGTAGTTGTGAGTTTTTTGACATCTATCGGTATAATAACACCAGTTTTTCTGACACACTATAGACGCTATGCTTACTTTATTCTCTTGGTTTTGGCGGTCATTCTAACACCAGCTGACTTTATCAGTGACCTAGCCATGACGGCACCCTTAATCTTGCTTTATGAAGTTAGCGTAACTCTAAGTAAGCTCATTTATAAACGTAAACAAAGAAAATATAAAGATAAATAGAAAGGAAATCTCATGGGAATTCTACGTGATATCGGAGCCCCAGGACTTATCATTATTGTCCTAGGTGCCCTCCTCATATTTGGTCCTAAACGCTTGCCAGAACTCGGCCAATCCATCGGTAAAATGCTAGCCGAATTTAAAGCAGCTGTAAATAAGACTGATGAAGATAAAAAGGATCATGAGACTGAGAAGAAAGACTAGTTCCTAGATACTCTAGTTTCTTGACAATTCTAAGTTTTTATGACATAATACACCTGTATTGAATAGTAAGTCTATATCATAGGCAAGAAAAGACCCCAAGCTAACTTCCACATAAGCTCGGGGTCTTTTTTAGCACTATCTATCCTTGTTTAACCACTTGTCGATCAGACGAAGGATAACACCGACCACAATAGGTCCGATGATAGTTTTGAATAGTAAATCCATCATAGGCAAACTCACCTCCCTTCGTAGGCGGTGTCGAGGTGCCAAGGGATATTATATCATAGATTGAGAGAGTTGTTTAGTGAGTGTCAGGAAGTAAAAGTTAGAAGGTAGTTTAATCATGCCATACAAAAAATCAGCTCAAGAGGGCTGATTTTCTATATCTTACAAACTGATACGTTTTTCTGTTTCAGCGTCAAAGAAGTGACCTTTAGCAACGTTGAAAGTAAGGTTAACTTTTTCACCTGGATTGTGGAAATCACGCGCATCAACGCGAGCAGCAAACTCAGTTTCTCCAAGTTTTAGGTAAAGCATAGTTTCTGCACCGAGAAGCTCTGAAACGACTACCTCAGCATCAACATTGGCATCTGGATATACTTCTTGAACGATTGGACGGCTTGAAACATCTTCAGGACGGATACCGAAGATAACTTCCTTCCCTTGGTAACCTGTTTCCTTCAAGATTTTAGCTTGACCTTCAGAAATCACAATATCCAAACCTTCAGAGTTAGTGATACGATTGCCATCAACTTTGACATTGAAGAAGTTCATGGCAGGACTGCCGATAAATCCAGCAACAAATTTATTAGCTGGCTCATTGTAAAGTTCTTGAGGAGTACCAATTTGCTCGATACGGCCGATTGTACCAGAACCATCAGGATTTTTAGTAGAACTCATGATAACGATACGGTCAGCAAGAGTCATAGCTTCTGTTTGGTCGTGAGTAACATAGATAGTAGTAGCACCGATATTACGAGTAATCTTAGCAATTTCAGCACGCATTGTGACACGAAGTTTAGCATCCAAGTTTGAGAGAGGTTCGTCCATGAGGAAGACTTTAGCATCACGAACGATGGCACGTCCCATAGCTACACGCTGACGTTGACCACCAGAAAGGTCTGCCGGCTTACGATCTAAGAACTCAGTCAGGCCAAGGCTAGCAGCAGCTTCACGCACACGTTTGTCGATATCGTCTTTTTTATATTTACGAAGTTTAAGACCAAAGGCCATATTTTCATAAACAGTCATGTGTGGGTAAAGAGCGTAGTTTTGGAATACCATGGCAATGTCACGGTCTTTTGGAGCTACGTCGTTGACAACCACGCCATCGATAGATGCAGTACCTTCTGTGATGTCTTCAAGACCAGCAATCATACGAAGAGTTGTTGATTTACCACATCCTGAAGGACCTACGAAAACGATAAATTCCTTGTCTTTGATGTCGATACTGAAATCTTCAACAGAGTAGTGAGTTGCATTTGGGTATTTTTTGTAAATTTTATCCAGTTTAAGAGTTGTCATATCATTTATCCTTTATTATTTAACTGATCCGCCGGTTACACCTTCAACATAGTATTTCTGCATGAAGATAAAGAGAAGGGTGATTGGGATGGCGATGATAATAGCACCTGCGGTAAATGGAAGGAACCATTCATTGATAGCGTCTTGGTTAAGCATTTGATAGAGTCCAAGGGCAACGGTATATTTATCTTTAACGTCACCGAGGATAACAGATGCAAAGATGAAGTCTACCCAAGGTCCCATGAAGGCCATGAGGGCAGTGTAGACGATGATTGGTTTAGAAAGTGGCAAGGTAATCTTGGTAAAGATTTGAAGACGAGTTGCCCCATCAATCATTGCTGATTCATCCAATGAGTAAGGAATGGTATCAAAGAAACCTTTCGCAATGTAGAAACCAAGTGCTGCCCCAGCAGAATAAACCAAAACCAAAGATGTCAAGGTTTGTGTCAAATTAAGGGCCTTCAAAATGTAGTAGACCGCAATCATAGACATGAAACCAGGGAACATGTTAAGTACAAGTGCCAATTTCAAGAAGCCATTTCTGTGTTTGAATTTAATACGGCTAAGTGAGTAGGCCATCCCAACGGTAATTAAAGTTGAGAGGATACATGTACATGTGGCAACGATGAATGTATTGATGAACCATTTTCCAAATGGATAAGCATCGCTGGTGAATAGTTTGATATAGTTATTAAAAGTGTAAGTCTTAGGGAAGAAGTATGGTACGGCATTGGCTCCTTCACCACGGAAACTTGTAAGGAAGATCCAAAGAATGGGAATCAACCAGATAACAGCTAGAACTGTCAATAGAATATAAGTACCAGTTAGGTATAGAGTTTTCTTACGTTTCATTATTTAGCAGCCCCTTCCTTGAATGACGATGATCTTGTGTAGGCCAAGAGACTGAATGTTGCAGAGATGGCAAAAATCAAGATACCGATAACAGATGCCAAGTTGTAGTCTTTAGCGCTAACAGTCAGTTTGTAGAGCCAAGTTACCAAGAGGTCAGTTGAACCTGCTTGATAGTATTCAGAGTTAGTAGGTCCACCACCAGTAAGGAAGTAGATAACGTTGAAGTTATTGATATTACCGATGAATTGTTGAATCAAAGATGGTGCCATAATCAAGAGAATTTGTGGGAAAGTGATGCTCTTGAAAATTTGGAATTTACTTGCTCCATCAATTTCAGCTGCTTCAATTTGCTCAGTTGGCAAGTTCATGATGATACCAGTTGCGACCAACATTGTAAATGGAATACCAATCCACATATTAACAAAGATAATAGAGAACTTAGCCCAAACTGGGTCAGTCAAGAAGGGAATAGGTCCATTAGTGAGATGTAAGGTTTGAAGCAAACCATTCAAAGGTCCATGGTCATTAAGGAAGTTACGCATCAAAAGAAGTGATACAAACTGAGGAACGGCGATAGTGATAACAAAGAGTGTACGCCATACTTTCTTGAATTTAAGGCCCTTAGTGTTAAGCAAGAGGGCAAGGACAATACCGAAGAAGAAGGTAGTTGCTGTTGCAGCAACGGCCCAAATCAAGGTCCATGTCAAAAGTGGGAAGAAAGTACCAGCCATACGACCTTGTAAGACTTCACCAAAACTTGAGAAACCAACCCAGTCAAAGAGTGATTTAGGTGCTGGATGATTGTGGTCAAAGTTAGTAAAGGCCAAACAGATCATGTAGATCAAAGGCAAGATTGTGAAGAGCAAAACTCCAATCAGTGGGACAGTCATAAGACCCATGTGGAAACGGCCATCAGCCAAGGTCTTGAAGTCTTCGATAAAGTTAGGAACTTTACGTCCAGACTGTTTGAGAGCCATGAGATGACGAGCACTCTTAAGATTACACCAGTAAATATAAGCGAAGACTGCACAGAATATTAATGAGGCAAGTCCAAAAATCAACAAGAGCATTGAATTATCTCCAGCAACCTGAACAGTAAGTTTAACGCCATTAACTTCTTTAACGGCCTCACCCTGTTCTTGAGTTCCCAAGGTAATCATCCCTTGAAGTGCTGGAATAATTTGGATTACGAATGCCGCTAAAAAGGCAATCTCAGAAAGGAGGAAGAGCAAACCCTTGATAAACTGTTTGTTGACCAAGTTTGCCAATCCCATTACCAGGAAGGATAATTTGACATCCCATGTACCTTCTTTGAAGACCTGGCGCATAGGAGTTGTGTCGTAGATTGTTTGTGACATAGATATCTCCTCAGATAAATGTGTGATTAGTGATGGTTTCTATTTTGTCTACAAATAAAAGATAAAGAGGATAGGAACTTTACCCACCTCTTTACCTTGTCATTGTTAGGATTCTTATTTAGCCGCTGCCAAATCTTTATCAAATTGTTGTAATTTAGTAAGGAATTGGTCTTCCTTGATTTTACCGTTATAAGCGTCACTCATAAGAGCAGCACTTTCAGTCCAGAAGACTGACATTTGACTAAGTTTAGGCATAACAGTTGTGTACTGATCAGATGAACCCATAGTAATTACAGCTTGTGCAAGTGCATCCTTTTGAACAGCTTCAGAAGCTTGAACTTCTTTGTTGGCTGGGATGATGTGACGGTCTTCATTAGTGAATTGGTTATTTTGACTGTCTTTGCTTGTCAAAGCTTGTGCCAATTGGTAAGAAGCAGCAATACGTTCAGCGTTACCTTTAGATGGTGTTTGGTTAACTGCGTAAAGTTTTACACCCATGAAGGCTTTTTGTTGAACGTCTTGACCACCGATATTAACTGTTGGGTAAACAGCAACACCAAGATTGTCTTTACCGACAGCTTTAGCAGCTGCAGCGTAGTCCCATGGTCCTGATTGGAAAGCATCAACAGAACCATCTTCGAATTTAGCCATCATGTTAGCTGAATCAACATTAACAAATCCTTTGTTGTCTTTTTGAGCTGCGATGAATTTAAGAACGTTCACACCAGCCTCGTTACCCCAGTTAGTACCTTTCACATCTTCACCGTTAGGACCAAAGAGTGTGTCACCAACTGAAAGGAAGAGAGGAGCAGTTACATAAGCGTTAACTTCTTTCAAGTTGCTACCAAATTTAGCTTTAGAAGTGATTGTTTCATATGATTTAACATCTTCTTCGTTAAGTTTAGATTTATTGTAGTATGTAACTTGTGTTTCGATACCGTATGGGAAGGCGTAAGTTTTACCTTTGTATTGAGCACCTACAGCAGCTTGTTCAGTATCTTGTTCAGCAATTTCTTTTGAGTATTGCTCTGGGATTTCTTGGATAGCTCCAGCGTCTACCAATTTACCGAGTTGGTCATGTGGAAGTGAGAAGACATCTGCAGCAGTAGAAGCATCCTTAGTCAAGTTTTCTTGAGCATTTGGATCTTCCATTTCAACCATATCAACTTTGTAACCAGATTTCTTTTCAAACTGTGCTACTGTATCTGAGTAAGATTTCTTAGCACCAGTTGGTACCCAAAGTTTCAAAGTCTTGCTATCTGAACTTGAGCTCTTGCTTGAATTTGAGCCACAAGCTACCAAGAGCGATCCAGCCACAAGTAATCCAGCACTACCAAGTAATACCTTTTGCCATTTTTTCATTTCTATTTCCTCCAGAAATTTAGTTTACGATAACCATTATGCAACCGTTTCCACAATCTGTCAAGTATTTTGTGAAAAAAAAATTATTTTTTTGCAAACGATTGCATAAAACACCTATCTAGTTTATAATTGTTCTTATATTTTACGACTATAAAAAAATTTTATGAGAATGAGAGGAACATAATGGCTACAATTAAAGATGTTGCTAAGAAGGCTGGGGTCAGCCCATCAACGGTAAGTAGGACATTAAAGGATAACTCGGCTATATCAGAAGAAACAAAAATTAAAGTAAGAGCAGCTATGGAAGAATTAGGTTATGTACCAAACTCAGCAGCACAAATGTTGGCAACAGGCTTAACTCATAGTTTAGGTGTTGTTCTTCCTCCCTTAACAGACCGTGAAAATATTAGCCAGCCCTTCTATATGGAGATTTTAACAGCAATCAATGAAGAGGCTAGTTGTCATTCTCAGGTCGTTAGTATTGCTACGGGTGCTACTCTAGAGGAATTAGTCAAGCAAGTTGAGCTCATGCATCGCCAAAAACGGGCAGATGGCTTTATAATTCTCTATTCAGAAAAGAAAGATCCGGTTAAAGATTACTTATTAAAACAAAAAGTACCTTTTGTAGTGGTTGGAGCAGCAGTGGATAATGAAAATAAAGTAACCTATATTGATAATGATAATAAGGAATTAGGTCATGAAGCTGTGAACTACTTACAGGCAAAAGGTCACCGAAAGATTGGTTTTGTCACAGACGATTTGTTTGGGCAAGTAGGACAGGAACGTTATCAAGGGTATCAGGAAGCGGCAGACAATCTAAATTTGGATGTCTTACCTGAACTTGTATTTTCAGCTCGAACAATCGAGACTTTTAAAAAAGAATTGGAAAGATTTTCTCCGACAGCTTTGATTGTTAAGGATGACCTTATTGCCCTTCGTCTCATTCAATGGTTAAACAACCAAGGATTTAGAGTTCCTGAAGATTATGCCATTATTTCTTTCAATAATTCGACTTTTGCTGAAATCATGCATCCTTTCTTGACCACATTTGACATTAATATTCAGGCACTAGCTAAAGAAAGTGTTCAAAACCTTCTTGGGATTCTTAAAGCGACTAAGATAAAGTCGCAAAAAGTCATTATTCCATTTAAACTTATAGAAAGAGAAAGCGTCTGAACTTATCCCTAATAGGTTAAGGAGCATCCAAGTAGTTGGTTAGAAAAACAGCCGGCTACTTTTTTCGTTTAAAAAGAAACCTATTTTTTCGAATTCAATAGAAATAAAGATTTAAGAAAATACTCCCGTAATGTAAGCGTTTGCTTTACGAACTTTATTTTAAAGAG
>ERZ772928.144-NODE-144-length-33694-cov-6.594637_pt1 | contig 33694 bp, 32 predicted proteins | sample MGYA00511686_ERZ772928 | MGnify/ENA primary metagenome ERZ772928 (study PRJEB29015, sample SAMEA2738063) | human oral metagenome | biome: human oral; feature: human-associated habitat; material: saliva | place: China | collected 2219 ... | reverse complement strand
CAACCCACTACTTCACCTTCGACCAGTTCGAGGAAGCATACGACCTGTTCGCAAACGCCGCCGAGCATAACGCGGTGAAGGTTGTGATCTCCCGCGAGCCGATTAAGAAGTAGGGTGTAGCCCTCTAAGCTGAGCCCCTCCGGGATCTTTAACCGTTCTTCCCGGAGGGGTCTTTGCGTCCTCCGGAGCCTGTCTACTGGAGTTTTACACCATCTGGCATTGTAAAAAGGCTCTTTATTTACATAAATTAAAGAGCCTTTTATAAATATATTTTTTACTTCTTAGAAGGTGGAATTGCAAAACCTATAATTCCTAGGATAGCCCCAAAAAAGGCTATAACTACAATGCAAGTCAAATATCCACAAGGAACCCACCATATACTTTTTATAATATATACTTTTCCAGAAAAAGCAACATCATCAGCTTTAATATGATGATTCGAAGGAAAAAAAGGACTGTACTTCTTCCGCCTCTTCGAAATCTCTGCCTCCGACATACGTTTTCTCTTATATTTACCCACACTTTCGAGCCTTATTCTCTTAATATTTTTAATATCATTAGCGACATTTTCCATACTTTTCTTAATATTTTCTACATTTTCCTTAATACTATTGCTATCTTTAGAGGAATTACCTGCACCACCATACACTGGAACTTTAATAATATCGAGTTCCTTATCATTCTCTTTAGCAATCCGTTCGTAGCTATACTTTTCTCTACCGTAAGAAATGCTGAAAGATCTGTAAAGTCCAATAAGAATAACTAAAAAGCTTATAACACCTCCCCGAAGACCGTAAGCCCATATATATAGGGAGACAATAAATGTAACTAGAATGTACCATCTTTGTTGATGCTCTTTGAATGGAAAGTTAATGGTAACAATAACTCGTGATGAGAAAAGCAATGAAAGCACAAAAATACATTCGAATGCCAAGCTAGCACCAATATAATCTTTTATTAAGTTTACGTTTTGCCCCCATGAGGAAATAAATTGCTCTACATCACCCCTGCTATTTCCTAGACCAAAAATCCAGAAAAATCCAGAACATAATATATAGAGAACATTCATTTTATTACTTGATAAGAGATCTTTAGCAAAGCCTGTAGCAAGCGTGTTCATAGCCACCTTTTTACATATTTATTGATTCCAGAGATTTTCAGTAAAACTTCCAAAGAAATTAACGTAATCTATATCGACAAAAGAATTATAAACCTCCGTAATTTTATATGCAAGTTACAAGAATTTATTTTATGTATAAAAAATTTACAGCAAAATTAATGGAGTTGTTTGTTAGGAGTTGTTTTATAGCTAGGACATCAGACTCCGCACAATGGAGAATATTTGTAGCACAAAGCCAGCGGCCTATAGGGCTAAGAGAACAACCCCTAAATCCTCAGCTCAGATGCTCCATAATTTATTCAATATAACTACCTGGTTTGTGTGAATACCTGGGTTAGTGCAGAGGCCCCTAGTATATGCTCAACGCCCCCGGAGGGGAACCTGTGGACGAATAGCCTCAAGTATCCCGCCGGGGGCGTCGCGCGTTCACATAGTACTCAGTTTAGGGGTAGTTGCTGCTGAGGAGCTTACGCTGCAGCGCAACAATAGCCGGTGAAGGCGCATCAAGAACCCCGTCTGCCGTCTGGCCAAGGTAAGACTGCAAGGCGCTGATCGTGTTGGGGCCGATCAGACCGTCAGCGTTCACGCCCAGCCACCGCTGCAGGTCTTTAATGGTGTCTGAGCCGGATGCGGCATCATCAGAAACCCACTGCCAGCCACCGGTCAAGCCCGGGTTCGCGCTGGACTGCGAGGCAGGCTGGCTATCGATCCGCCCGTCAAGGGGAAGACCACCCACAACAGCGGAATTCGCGGCAGCTACACTGTTGAGATGCTTCTGCAGCTCAACCGTCGTTTCGGAGCCCCAGTACCCGTCCTCCGCCAGAGCGGTTGCCGCCGGGGCAGTCATCAAGCTAGCACCAAAGGCTACAGCACCGACGGCGGGAACGCCAATAGCGGCGGTACGCAGCAGCTTACGGCGGGAAACACCGGAATTTTCAAGAGTCATATATTATCCTTCCTAGGATTGAAGCTTACAAAATGTCTGGAACACGCTTGGTACTGATCAGAAGTTCACAAGCTCAAGCCTTGCTTCCTCGCACAACCGGCTGCGAGTTATTTAAGACGGTTGGCAGCATCACGATCAGAATCTTTAGAAGCCTGAATTGCCTGGTCCTGCTGCTGAGCCGCTGCTTCTGCCTTCTGCGCAGCATCACGCAGATCCGCAGCGGCAGGATCGTTACTCGTGGTGCTATCATGGGCAAACGTGTTTGCTAAGTCTGCTGCTTCCCGAGCTTCCTGATGAAGCTGTACAGCTTCTGCCTGCTTCGTAGCTTCCAGGCTAGCAGCAATATTTGCATTTGCCGCCGGGGCGGTCACCAGGCTAGCGCCGAAGACTACGGCGGCGGGTACACCAATGGCGGCGGTACGCAGCAGCTTACGGCGGGAAAGTCCAGTGTTTTCAATCATTTTTATCCTCCTTATCCGCATCTTCACGCCAGCAGAAACCCTGGAAGGTACCTGCTGGGTGGGCAACTGTGAGGTGTAAATCTTTGGTGGCAGCGAAGAATCGCTCTAGCCCTCAAGCCACCAGTTCATTTCTTCTTGGAAAGAAGCAATAGTTGGTGAAGGCCCGTCAAGACGGTGAGTTTCATCAAGCCCATAGTGCCTATGCAGAAGGGTGACGTGCCTAAACGTAATGAATTTTCCCAGCGTAGGGTCTTCGCGGAAGAAGTTAATGTTCCGGTAAGTGTCGGGGAAGTTGTACACCAGCCACCTGAGCATCCACGAGAGGGCGAGCGAACCAGTTGCGTGCTTTTCCGGCACCCATTCCCAGCCGCCGGTTATACCCGGACAGTTTGAGGCATAATAATCTGGCTGGGAGGTAATAACCCCATCAACCGTGAGATTAGCCTCGGGGAAGAGGCGGTTCATGAAACGCTGCAGACCCGCTGACGTCTCTGGCCCCCACCAGCCGTCTTGTTTAAGGGCGTTCGCCGCTGGCGCGGTCACCAGGGTTGAACCAAATGCCAGCACACTTGCGGTAGGAACCGCTATCGCGGTGGTACGCAGTAGCTTACGGCGAGAAATACCAGAATGTTCGTTCGTCATCTTTATACGTCCTCCTTCACGTATTTTTTAGGTACAGAAGTTGGAAATCACTTGAGCGAAAGAATGAATTTCAGCAGACTTCGCGAGCCGTAGCGCCTTGTACAGGGGATTAACCGACGTACTGGTTAATCTCGTTCTGCAAAGCCTTAATGGTTGGTGATGGGCCGTCAAACGTCCCATCCGCCGTTAGGCCATAGTGCTCTTGCAGAAGCTTAATGTGGACAGCCGTGATGGTATACCCCGTCACATTCTGCCCCCACTCCTGAGTTTTGAGAAAAATATTCTGCGAACTCGTACCAAGTCCCAGCCACTGGTACATAGCCAGCATGGTCGGTGAACCAGCTGCCTGTGAGCCTTCCACCCATTCCCAGCCGCCGACAATACCTGAGCAAGAAGCCGCCATGCTTGAAGGCTGAGAACTAATGACACCATCAACTGATAGCCCTGAACCCCGCACAGCATTCATAAAACGCTGCAGACCTGCTGAGGTTTCTTCTCCCCACCAGCCGTCAACCCCAATAGCATTTGCACTTGTTGCAGTCACTAAAGTCGAGCCGAAAGCCACAGCGCCCGCTGCGGGAACGCCAATAGCAGCGGTACGCAGCAGGGTACGACGAGAAAGACCAGAGTGTTTATGTGCCATAAGTTACTGTCCTTAATGTAGTCGTGTCATCAGCAACCTTAGGAGATATTTCTCAAGGCTGTGACTTGAGCGGCTTGAGTCGAGGTTTAGCCGTGAGTAACCCCATTGAGCTCAGCTTGGAGCTTCATAATGGTGGGAGACTCGGCGCTTAGTACCCCATCCTGGGGGAGCTTATAGCGTGCCTGAAGCGCAGAAATAGTGCCCGGCCCAATGAGCCCATCCTGGGTCACTTTGAGCATGCCCTGAAGGGCACGAATGGTTTGTGAGCCGTTAGCAGAAGCATCAGAAACCCAGTCCCAGCCGCCTGCCAGCCCGGGGTTAGCACTCGCACGGGATGCGGGCTGACTTGAGACGATACCGTCCACCACATCAAGCTTGAAGAGTATTTGAAGCAGCCGCGTGGTCTCGGTTCCCCAATAACCATCGGTGGCAATCGTGGCCGCATTGGATGCGGGGGCGGCGATCAGGGTAGCCCCCATCGCAACCGCACCTGCGGCGGGCACACCAATGGCGGCGGTGCGCAGCAGCTTACGGCGGGAAAGTCCGGTGTTTTCGAGATTCATAATATTCCTCCTTCACCTCACCACATGCACGAGGTGAGAAAATGTCACACTATTTGTGCGATAACAACTTATCCTTTTAGGCCTTAACTTCATGAGAGTTCAGGTAGTTTTGCAGGGCCTCAATAGTCGGTGAGGGCCCATCAAGTACGCCATCAGCGGGCTGCCCAAGCCAGGTTTGCAGTGCACTAATCGTTTGGGGGCCAATAGTCCCATCAGCATGTTTGAAGCCCAGCTTCATGTGCTGCAATTTGTTGATAGTTCCAGACCCCTTTGACTGTTCTTTAGAGACCCACTGCCAGCCTGAGGCCAGACCGGGGTTCTCTGCAGCACGTGATATTGGCTGAGAAGAGATAGTTCCCAGAGGATCCCCAAAAGCGTTTCCAGGCATAAACCTCTGACCAAGCGTCTCTTCCATCAAAATGTTTTGAAGAAGTTTGGTCGTCTCGGATCCCCAGTAACCATCAACTGTAATGGCGGCATGCGCAGCTGGCGCGGTGACGAGGGTCGCCCCGAAGGCGAGCATACCCGCAGCAGGCACACCAATGGCGGTGGTGCGCAACAGCTTACGGCGAGAGATACCGGTGTTTTCAGTCATTCTTACCCTCCTGAGTCTGGCGGATCTTACGTTGGGAGAGCGGAAAATTACAGGATTTCCCGTACCCTTGGGGTTCTCATACAGAATTAGCTGACATGCTGATTAAGCTCGTTCTGCAGGGCTTTAATGGTGTCTGAGGGTCCATCCAGGCGACCGTCTGCGGTGATGCCGTAGTGGGTTTGCAGAGCTTTAATGGTGTTGGGCCCGATGAGCCCGTCAGTTTCTACGCCTAGCCAGCGTTGCAGGTAGTAGATGGTGAAGTCGTAACCCTGCGTACCGTCATCAGCTGCCCAATCCCAGCCGCTGCCTAGACCGGGGTTCTCTTTTTTGCGTATGGCTGGCTGGAATTTTATGATGCCTTCCTCATACCCGTAGGTGGGCTTGCCAAGCTCCTGCGCGTAGAGGGTAAAGATGAACTTTTGGAGTTGCACCGTGGTTTGCTGCCCCCACCAGCCGTCGGCTTCAAGCGTTGGCTGTGCTACGGATGCGGCCGCAAAGTTCGCCCCTAGACCCAGCGCGCCCGCAGCGGGCACACCAATGGCGGCGGTGTACAGTAATTTACGGCGAGAAATACCAGAATGCTCATTCGCCATAGCGACACTCTTCCTTCGTGTATTTTTCAGGCTCAGAACAATAGGAAAGACTACGTCAGAGCGCGCTCTAAGCCACAAATAATACGCCCCAGCTATGTAGTAGAGAGGGAATCGTGGGTTAACCAACCCACTGGTTAATTTCGGATTGCAAATTCCGAATCGCGGAGGAGCCGCCTTCCAAGCGGCGAGTACGGGGGAGTTTATAGTGATCCTGCAAAGCATCAATCTCATTAAAGGAAAGAGTCTCCCCCACACCCGACGGGAAGTACGTAACCTTCCGTAGCCAGCACCGCATGCACTCAATCGTTGGTGAACCATATTGCGGCTGATCGACAGGCACCCACTCCCAGCCACCGACGATACCAGGGCAGTAAGGGGCCATACCAGCGTTCTGGCCGCTAATGACACCGTCTACTGTAAGCTGAGCTTCTGGGATTACAGCATTCATTAAACGCTGAAGACCTGCTGAGGTTTCAGACCCCCACCAGCCGTCAACCTCAACAGCGTTCGCGCTTGTTGCGGTCACAAGGGTAGAGCCGAAGGCGAGCAGACCAGCGGCAGGTACACCAATGGCGGTAGTACGCAGTAGCTTACGGCGGGAAAGACCAGTGTTGTCGGTTGGCATGGTCTTTAGTCCTTTCATGCGATTGCGGATGCATGTCTGAGGAATAAACAGTCAAACCTCCGCACTCTTGAGCGAGTTCAGAATGTTTCCTGTCAAAATCCCTCCATCACCTACCCTAGAGACACTGCCCAGAACTTTCAACCCTTAGTAAAGATTTTTCTATTTCTCACTCAAAGGTTTACAGATTAACTAGGTGTGTCCCCGAACCTGCCATCGGCGTGCTTCCAACCCTAAATGTCTTGGCATGCAGCCACGCAAATAAGGGGGCGTTGCCCCCTCTTATCACACAGCTATTCCATCAAGATTCCGCCGCCAATTACCCCTTTCTGGCGGGGCCTCACCCCCATACCCCGGAGCCTTGCTGTGTTATGACGAGCTGCTGCTCTCTCCTGAACCTTTCCTGCGGTCCAAGATATAGTCGATTGCCAAAAGAATTGCTACAGCAATATCCTGACACCTATCGTCATACACCATCACCACATACTGGTCGCCGATTGTGAAGTACTTTTTATTGATGGTTGCAACAACAGCCTCTTCAGTACGTACATTAAACTCACGCCCCAGGTACCTGTCCCTCACCTGCATTGGCGGGGCACAGTTGGAGTCCACATCAAGCTTTAGCTGGAAGAACGCAAAGTATTTTTTAATATTCACCAGGGCACCGGTGGAGAATGCCACATAGAACTCGTTCGTGAAACCTCCCTGGCGGGTAAACATGAAGCTCACCCCAGTTTCTAGGTTGAGTACGGTGATCTTCTTCCCCATCATCCGGAACTCTTCATCAACCTGGTACACCCCACGGCCTAAATCATCATAAATAATGTAGTGGTCGGTGATTTTAAGAGCCTGCTGTTGTATGTGAAGGGTGCGCATGCGGTCTCTCCTGACTCATATCGGCGTCCTTCCAACAGTAGCACCACCGCGTGCGACCAATGAGGATTAACCACATATGTTTTGCTAAGACCGGTGTTTGAGTGCTTTACTTACAGCGATAATCATGATCGCACTGAATACTATTTCCCCCAAAAATATGAGGGACATTAATGTATCGTATAAAACAGGAGACGGTTCACGGTTTATCGGAAGTATTACAGCAAAAAGCATAACCGACATCATGGGGGCCGCTAATATGCTGTATATATTTATCCAGCGCACTCTGTGCAGATTCACCTCTTTTCTGCACTGCATATAAGCCCTGATCTGTAAAGCAATATGGATAATATATGGAATTGTGAAAAGGGTTAAGGGGCCAAGGTGTTCAAGTACTGTGCCATAGTCGCGGGTCGTTCCGCAGGGATAGGTGGGGGCGTTGACCAGGTTTACAGCCCAATACCACGCAAAACCGACCACAAGAGCGGAACCCCAGAGGATCCTTAGCAGGTGTGCCCTGAGGAGGAATGTGCGGAACGGTATTTTAGGTACGAAATCACCGGGTGCGGCCATTTGCGAAGGTGCTCTACGGTCATTCATGAGAGTTCCCTTCAGGCGTTTCATATTGTCCTTGTGTTAAAGGCTGGGCGGTCTTCTTAATACTATTTGACGTAACAACAATCATCGAAATGCACATAGTGAGCTCATAGGCAGCTATAATAGTGCTTATCGCTGTAAAAAGTGGCCCTATATAATAATATGAACTTTCGTAAATCATAAATGACCCGAAAAGACCCCCTATAAGAGCTGGAACATAAAAAGCCGCAGCAATAGGGCCAATAATGAGACTGTAAATATTGACGCCCCGTATCCACCGGAACATGACTGATTTCCTGAACCGCTTCAGTGCGGTAATCTGCAAAATAACATAGATGTAATAGGGTACTGCAATAATAGTAAAAATAAGCACAAATCCCCATGCGAGAGACCCGTATTCACCGTTTGTAGAGGCGATAGCCACAACTACCGAATAAACATATGCGACGAGGGTAATGACCGCGGGAATAGTAATCAGAATATTCCTGACAATCTGCGCTATAAGAAGACCCCGGTGGGTCTTGGGGTCTATATAGAACTGCGGGGGCGGTGCGTCAGTGTCGGGCTGTTCCTTTGTTGGCTCGGACAGCTGAAACTCCAGGGCGGCCTGAGGCGCTGAGGGAGTCTTACCGCTACCCCCTTCATCGTCATATAGCTGTGTGTACTCGGGCTCTTGGCTTGAGCCTTGCGGGTTACTACTTAATGCGCCCTGGTTCCTCTGGGAAGGTTGAGGATTGCCATGGTCGGGTGTCGAGGGGTTCCTATCAATACTCATATTTTTATTCTAGGCTTCTGCCCTGAACATCCTATGAAAAGCTTCTGAGTGTTCTCAATAAATAATATTTAGTTATTTTCTATATCTGCCCAGGTGATTCTTCTGGAACCGCTATACATAAACTCCTATATATTACTGTAGTAAATTGCTGCTTTAGCTACAGTACGATTATTCAAAGTTTTCTGCGCCGCCACAATCATAATGACACACAGGGCAACTTCAACAGCTAAAACAGCGACAGCAGGCAGTACTGCGATTTCTTCTCCATATCGCCGAGATTGCCCCAGAAGGAACATAAACCCCATAAACATATATACATAAAAAGCCATAATAGGCGCTAATACCAGACTACAGATATTAATATTCCGCACCCACGATAACCGTACTCCACGGATAAGCTGCGGGACTGCTATAAATTGTAGAGCAAGATGAGCCTCATAAGGGATTAAGATTATAAATATTAGTAAGATGATGTTTGCCTGAGGAGGACCGTATGTTTTGAAGAATGATGAAACTATCACCACCACCAAAAGCGCAAGCGGGAGCGACTCCAGAATAACCCTGATCAGCTGAATAGCCACTAGAGTACCCTGATGCAGTATTTGCCGCCTTATCGGGCGATGCTGCCGAACCGTCCGTGGGTGGGGCGGCCTCGTCGTTGGATGCTGGCGTGCCGGTGGTGTTGGTGACTCCGTTGCGTTCCCCGTTACAGGGGTTAGCTGATTGCCCTGGGGTGAGAGTGTGCTCTGGTGTGTTGAGGATGTAGGGGTGTAACTGCTTAGTTTGGAGTAAGTGTTTTTAGTGGCGGGGCACCCCTTATGAATACCCCTCTGTAAATCGTGTTTAAGAGGACTCTCACGTTCTTGCGAGGGTCATTTTGTTGCTATCGGCAGAAAAAGTATGTCCCGCTTCCGTCAATAACCGCTGAGCACAACCACCCACGCAAAAGGTGAAAGCGGTGCTCACGTCTTTAATCCGAATCAGCGGCGGTATCAGGAGCGCGGTACCCTCGATGAGTAGCCTGCCTCTGCGCGTACTTCTTTTCCATGCGCATCTTAGAAATCCACGCAATAGGACCAAAAATAGGTAGCGCCAACGTCAGTAGCAGCCACATGAGTTTCTCGGTCTGGCTAACGTGTGGGTTTTTGTGAATCGTGAACACGCAGTACAGTGCCAACACCACACTCAGCACGAAAACAACCGTAAACAGCACCTGAAAAACCAGCGAAAGATTCATACGCACCAGTGTACGGGGCTGCGTTCGCGCGCTACCTGCCCAACGCGCGTCGCCCACCTCATACGCGCCGAGATCCTGATTTAAATCAGGATCTCGGCGGAGAAACGGAAAAAGGGGTATTCGGATTTTATGGTGGAAAAGGGCTTATAAATCACCCTTCTCCAAATTCTTAATAAGTGTGGAAAAATCGACACCTAAGTTGTCTGTAATGTCGTGATCATTCACTTCATACCAATTGAAAGTATCGTATAACATAGCTTTATTGAAAGCACTTGAATTAAATCGTGGCTTACGCTTTTTATGGAGCTTCTCATTGAAAAGGATTTTGGCTCGTAAGGCATCAAACGAGTAACCTCTACCCATTCGCTCTACCTGCCTAATAATGCTGTTAATTGACTCCGTATAAGCATTAGTGAGCCTTTTATCAAAGTAGTTGAATATTTCAACATGCCAGTTGTCTACGGCTCTCACGAGGTCTTTATATGCGTCTTTAGAGTTGCTGGACATACAACGGTGTCTCCATTGACTATAACGAAGATGACCTTCATCTGGATCAGGAGTATCCCATATCCAGTAAAACTCTTCTTTGAGTTCATAGGCTTCTTTTAAAGCAGGAAGATTACCTAACCAAGTATCTAAGAGGAATGATTCACGTTCATTTAGATCGTGTTTACGCTTTAGAAGGATAAACCTTTCACGCATAAGGGTACGTCTTTCTTTTTGGCTCATATGGGCTTTCAAAGACTTTCTGACGTTATCTAAGGCTTGATTAGCCATTCTAACTACATGAAACTTATCTACGACAACTTTAGCGTGTGGAAGGATAGTGTTCACTGCGTCTTTGTAGGGCTTCCACATATCCATTGTGACGTACTCAATGTAAGTCCTGTCACTGATTTCTGAAAGACGTTGGATGACTGTTTCCTTGTTACGGTTAGGCTTGATGTCATAAATAGTCCTGCGTTCAATATTAGTCAATACAAGCCGAGGTCTACGGATAATATGTATCTCGTCTATCCCAAGCCACTTAGGAGTTTCAAACTGGTATTCACGTTCTTTGAGTGCCACATAGTCCTTAAAAACGTTCCTAATGGTTTTCTCGTCAACACCAACGCTTTCTGCGACTTCTACAAAGGTCTTAGACATGGATTGCTCTTGAATGGACTTTAAAAGCCTTTTGGTCATACTACGCTTTTCATCTACAGATATTAGGCGTTCCCAGAAGGTAGATCCGCATTCACGACACTTGTATCGTCTACGGTTCAATTGTAAGCCCACTCGCTTTAAACGAATGGGCAAATCCATAATTAGTTGATTTCTTGAACTGTGTTTGTACAACTTGTCAAAACCACATTCAGGACAACGTTCAGGTGGTCCGACTGCTTCAACTTTAAACATCATATCGGTTTCATTTTCTTGTGGCGGTTCTATTGTTTTAATGTCTGGTAGGGATAATAAGTCTGACATATTATTCATCCTTTATTACTCTGCGGTGTTAAGGTATCAATTATAGATTTGATGTCGAAATCATCAGTGTTAAATTATTTTTGTGACCACAAATTCACTTAGAAAATCCCTTAAAGCATTAGCTGGTTCACTTGAATAGGGAGTTGTAAAAAAGTTCCCTTAGCCTGCACAACAAGATAATTTCGAAATATCTTTATCGAACGTAAGTGCAACTAATTTTAGCCCTTCAGCCATTGTTAAATATGGTGCTAGGGTTTCTGTTAAATCTTCTATCGTTAAGCCAAATTTAACAGCTAATGATGCTGCATAGATGACATCTCCTGCATTTTCAGATACAATATGAACCCCTAATACTTTTAGTGTTTCTGCATCTGCTACTAGTTTAAATACACCGGTTGTTTCACGGTTTACAATTGCTCTTGGAACAGCATCTAAAGGTAATACAGATGTCTTCACATCATACCCTTTCTCTTTTGCTTGTTCTTCTGTTAAACCAACCGTTGCAACCGTCGGATTCGTAAACGTAACAGCAGGAACTACCGATAAATCTATTTTTTTGTTTAATCCACCAATAGCATTATCAGTAATAATTCCACCTTCATAGGCTGCTACATATACAAATTGTGGTCCTAAAGTCACATCTCCTGCTGCATAAATCTTTTCATTACTTGTTTGACCAAAATCATTGATCAGGATTTCATTATTTTTTCCAGTTTCAACACCTGCTGCACTTAAATTTAAAGAATCCGTATTTGGTTTTCTTCCAGTGGCAACAAGTAACTGATCTGATTCAATGACTTCTCTACTGCCATTTACTGTTACGTAAACCCTTTTTATCTCTCCACTTTGTTCAACACGCTCAAAAGTTGCCCCTTTGACAAGGTTTATACCCTGTTCAATTAACGCTTTTTCAACTGACTCTGAAATCTCAGGATCATACTCCTTTAAAAGTCGCTCACTTCTTTGCATAAGCGTTATTTCTGAACCTAAATGATGAAATAGTTGTCCAAGCTCCATTCCAATGTATCCTGAACCAATTACAGTTAATCGTTTTGGTATTTTCTTTAACTCAAGAAGTGTTGTACTAGTTAAATAGTCCATTTTTTCAAGTCCTGAAATTTGGGGCAACGAAGGCGATGCACCTGTTGCAATTAAAAAGCGTTTTGCAGATAACTTTGCCCCATTGACCTCAACCGTACTAGCATCAACGAATTTTGCTTCACCTTTAATTAAATCAAAATTATATTCATCAATTAAATCCATATATTTTTGATTCCGAAGTTCGCTCACCAATTTATCCTTTTGCGTGATTAAACTAGCTAAATCCACTTCTCCAGCGGATGTTTGTAAACCTATAAACGGATTGTCTTTTGATAAATGATTGATTTCCCCTGCCCTAAGAAGAGTTTTTGACGGAACACAGCCAATATTCACACAGGTTCCCCCAACCGTTCCACGCTCAATCATTCCAACTTTTGCACCGTATTCTATAGCTTTAATTGCCGAAGAAAAGGCAGCAGCACCAGAACCAATAATAAGAAGGTCATAATTGTCTTCATTAATTAACGCCACGTTTTCTAGTGATGATACTTCTTCAATTTCTCCGGCTTGGTAATTTGCTTCATCAATCGCCTTTATTGCACTTTCAACCTCAATATCATCGGGCAGTTCAAATACTGCTTCACCACGACGATAACTAGACTCAATATTTTTAGCACCTATCTTTTCAAGTGCTGATTCTACGTGTTTTTCACAACCCGTACAAGTCATTCCTGAAATGTTTACCTTAAATTTATTCATAAAAAAGCTCCTTTCGTTAATTAATCTCTCATGTTAATGTTTCTATTATTGGACACGAATGTAATTGCTTTTCATCTGGACATCGTTGTTTTAAGTCGTCTAACATAGTTTCAATTCGTTTTAAATCCTCTATTTGTTTTTGCACTTCCTTTTGTTTTTTAGAAACAAATTCGAACATATCTTGACAACGAACTTCATCTTTATCTACAACACCAAGTAATTTATAAATCTCGCTTAAAGAGAAACCAAGTTCCTGCATTCGTTTAATAAACCCAACACGCTTAACGTCATCATATGAATATATCCGATAACCAGCTTCCGTTCGGTGAGGTTCTTGTAATAAATTTTTTCGCTCGTAATATCTGATCGTTTCTTTATTAACTCCACATTTATCTGCAAACTCACTAATGCGATAAATCATCTTATTTCACCCCCTGAATATTATAAACCATGTACCATAGTACACGGTCAAGTAAATTGGACTATTTTATTTTTTTCCCAAAGTATCACTCGTATGTGATTGATACTTTTATATAATACTATTGATTATCCTAACATCCCACCAGAAAATCCGATTTAAACACCAGTTGTTTTTAAACTATTAAGAAAGTAATTCCACTATATATTCCGAAGACCCGGAAAAAGAAACTACCCCAGCGCGTGCTTCAGCGCGCTGCTAAGCTGGTTGTCAAAGAAGACGTACCCGCTCTTCAGCAGCTTGTCGTTAGACACAAACTGGTCTGCCAGTGCCAGCTGGTCGGTGCCCTCTTTGCCCAGCAGAGCGTCGGATGCGACCCTTGGTGCGCGCATCAGCGCCGGACGCTTGAGCGTCTGCCCTATCAGGCGCGCTACTTTTCGTGCGCTCGCCGGTGATGAGGCAACGGCGTTGACCGGGCCCTCCACAGAATCGCGCAGTACGGCGTGCACGTAGATGCCGGCAATGTCGTCCAGCGAAATCCACGATTGAATGTTGTCGCCCTTGCCGATGGTTCCGCCGGTACCACTCAAAAACAGCGGCATCTGCAGTTTTAAGAAACCGCCCAGCGGGGTAAGCACAATGCCGGTGCGTACATGTACGACGCGAACGCCCGCCTCGCGTGCGGGGTCGGCAGCTGCCTCCCACTTTTGGCAGACTTCAGCGAGGAAGGCGTTACCCGCAGCTGAGTCTTCGTGCAGAGTTTCGCCGGTGCGGTCGGCGCCGTAGTAGCCGATAGCTGATGCAACCACAAAAGTCTTCGGGCCCTTACCGCTACCCTTCAAACGCTGAATAGTGCGAGCCAGAAGCCCGGTGGATGTAGTGCGTGATTCGAGAATTTTCTTCTTGTTTTTCTCGTTGAATCGCGTGTTGATGGACGCGCCGCCCAGGTGGATGACCGCGTCCGCACCAATGAGCGCGGTTTCATCAATCTCGCCTTTATCAGGGTTCCACGCGTACTCGTTCTCGCCCTCGGGGTTGCGGCGCACGAGGGCGCGTACGGTGTGGCCGCCGGTGGTGAGCAGAGCAGAAACTTGCTGGCCCACCATGCCCGATGCGCCTGCAATGACGATGGTCTGCGGCGCGACATCCGCGTAGCGTGCCTGAAAATTGAGGTCGGCTTCAACGCGTCGTGCGCGGTCGGCAAAGACTTTTTCGAGGTGGCGTGCTGCCACCTTGGATGCGACGATTTCGGTGCCACCGCGCACGTTGCCCGCGAATTCGAGGGCACCTGAATTCTTTTCGACGGCGCGTGATTTGAGGTCTTCGCCGCCTGCAATCGTGAATTCAATGTCATCGCGAATAACGGTCTGGTTGGCGGTGCCCAAGAACTTGTGGGTGTGCTTCCAGGTGCTGAGCGGGCCTTCCAGCATGATGTCGGAAAAACCGGAGTCGTGGACGTCCGTGATGAGTGCCGTCCATGCGCGGTTGGCTAGGCCTTTAGAACCGGGTATTGCCATTTTGAGCTTAGCTTGTACGCCTTCTTCAACGCCTTTGTCTGATTCGACGGAGCCTGACCACGGGGGAGTGGCGCGGGTGAGCGCGCCCTTGCGCATGTGCCAGGCGGTGACGGTCTCTACCGGATGCGTGTAGGTGGAGGTGTGCGAGAACGTGCCCATGGGAGCTCCTTGTCAAAACAGCGGCGCTGGTTTCAGTGTTTCTCTCAACCTAGCAGGGCTAGCGTGAAACGTGGTTCACCACACCGCAAAAAGTTAGTTTTACTGACTATATATGACGGTTTGGGTGGCTGCAAGATCACGTTCGCTGTTACCGCAAGGAGATAGTTTCCTCTATCGCGTACCCTAAAATTAGGGTGCAGGTCACAAATTGCCCTTTTGTAATCTACTGCAAGGAATCACAGATGACACAGGAACCAGAATTTAATACATCGCATCCAGAATATGTTCCTTTCTCTAATGCCTATATTGGGCATGTGATGACCGGCGGAATTGTTGCTGTGACTGTGGGAATTGTCTATTGGCTGTTATCAATACCTTTTTCGGCACTAAAGGTTAATCTTCAAGATTTTGTTATTTTCATAGTTTTAGTGGTTATTGGCTCAGAGCTCATCGTTACTCTTCTTCAGCGTCCGTTAGTTATCAAGGCACGTCATGGCTCACCTGGTGGTGCTTTGTATGCTGCCTATGAGGTAATAGTTACTCCTGTAGTTGCAGGTATTGGGGCGTTTTTGGCTTTTCAGAGTATTGCAATCGGTGGAACGATGTTTGCTCTCTTTCTTGTCGCCTGCCTCCTAGTGGCATTTTTGACAAAGCCTTGGGAGCGCGGGTTATCTCGTGCCGAGGTTAGAAGCAAATACGAAGAAACTAAGCAATTCATCAAAGATGACATTGTCGAAGAGCGACGCAAAAATGCAGACGTTTCAGATGAGCACCGAAAGCTCTTTGAACGTTAGTTGTTTTGGTCTATGCCCCGGAAATAGGGTGACTGAAATTGGGGTAATTCACCCATAAAAAAGGCTCTGACAAGCACTTGAAGTGCGTGCCAGAGCCTTTAGCGTTGGCTTCTACATGAGAGAACCGTCTAGAACTTCACGCCGTTCTGGTCTGCGCGGTAGAAGAACGCGGCGGTTGCTTCTCGGCTTACCTCGTCGTAGGGGCGGTAGTTGCCATCCGCCCAGCCCGTAGAGAGCTTGGCTGATGACATCCACGCGATTTCCTTGTAGAAGGGGCTGGTGGATGCGACGTCCTTGAACGGTGACACAGCCGGCGCCTCAAACTGCGGTGAGCCCGCTGCACGGTAGAAGAAGGCAGCCATCGCTTCACGGCTCACAGAATCGTAGGGGCGGAAGGTGCCGTCCTCCCAGCCGGTGGTGATGCCGCTTTGCTGCATCCAGGTGATTTCGTTGTAGAACAGTGAACCTGCCGGAACATCGGGGAACGCAACAGCCTTCTTGCCGCCCACCGTAACGGTCAAGTGCGCTTCGGTGCCGGTTGCCGCGTCCTTGAGCATCACAACGTGCTCACCGCGATTCTGCAGCCTGCCACCGCGCCATTCGACATCGACCGTGTGCTACGTGATGCCGTCGTCCACAACAAGCCTGGCTACCTGATGCTGCCTGCCGACGTTGCCAGTGCAGAAATTGATCCGCCCACCGGTCCCCTTGAAGTGAAGCTCGCGATCTCAACTGACGCCGCAAAAACCGCCTTCAAGAAGGCTGCTACCGAGTTCTTGCGCGGCAAGAAAACCTCGGTGCTCGTGGATTATATGACCGCGCGTCTTCAGGCAACTGATAACCTGCAGCGACTGATTGATACCACAGACTTTCCCTACTGCACCCTGATGGGCGCGAAGGCTCTCATTGACGAGAACAACAAGCAGTTCGCCGGTCTCTACCTGGGCACGCTGACCGCCGATGAAACTCGCACCGTCATTGAGGACGCCGAGGCAATCATCCTTTCGGCTGTTGCCTTCACCGATATCAACCGTGGGCTTCTCGCACAAGGTTGATATGCACAAGGCAATCAACCTGGGCGCTGAGTCAGCGACCATCGGGCGCGAAACCTTCGCACCGCTGGCACTGGGTGATGCGCTGGATATCCTCACCGAGGTAGCGGTAGAGGCTGGCGCTCAGCCCATGGACTTCACCCCGTTTACTCGCGACGTTGAGCAGCCCGCTGCATCCGACGATGCTCTGACGCAGAACCAGTTGTGGGACGTCGTTGCCTCCAACCTGGACGAGCTCAACACCGTGGTCGTTGAAATGGGCACCTCATTCTTCGGTATGGAATCGCGCGGTTTTCCCAAGGACGCCCGTTTTATCGGTGCACCCCTATGGGGCTCCATCGGCTACACTCTGCCTGCTCTTCTGGGTGCTGCGGTGGCTTATCGCGATTCGCGCGGTGTGCTCTTTATCGGTGACGGCTCGGCGCAGTTGACCATCCAGGAACTCGCTACCGTGGTGCGTCAGGGTCTTAACCCCGTCATCTTCTTGATCAACAACGACGGCTACACCATTGAGCGCGCCATCCACGGCAATAGGCTCGCCTACAACGACATTGCTCCCATGGACTGGCAGAAAGTGCCCGCCGCCTTTGGGGCGACCGACGAGAATACCGTGGTGCTGCGGGCCTCTACTGTGAACGAACTGCTGGATGCGTGTGCAACCGCGCAGAAGGAAAAAGACAAGATGGTCTTCATTGAGGTCATCACCGATAAGGACGATATGCCTGAGACTCTGCGCAAGTTCGGCTCGATGGCGGCGGCTAACAAGCTGGTGGAAAAAGAGTAAACAGATCTAGCTCTCGGTCATACGACCTAGGTTGTACGTAAGAGCGCAGTTGCTCTGCGGTTTTCCACAAAAACTGCGGCGCAACTGCGCTTTTGTAGTTGAGCTAGTTTACTCTTGACCTTAGGCAGACTACTGATGATTTCTGCACCTACACTGCGATAAGGCGGTAAACATGAAAATTCTCTTGACGGGCGCATCCGGTTACATTGGCGGCAACCTTCTCAAAGAACTGAAGAAAAACCACGAAGTTATCGCGGTTTCACGCAGTACCAAGAACAAGGAAAACGAAGAAAACGTTACCTGGGTAGCGGCGGATCTTTTTGCGCCGGAAGATAACGAACGCGTTATGGAGGGCGTGGACCTCGCTGTTTACCTGGTGCACTCCATGCAACCGCAGGCAAAGCTGACGCAGGCGAAGTTTGAGGATATGGACGCGATTCTCGCTGACAATTTTGCGCGCGCTGCGGCGAACAATGGCGTCAAGCGCATTGTGTACTTGAGCGGTATCGTTCCCGATGATGAAAAGCTTTCGCGTCACCTCGCCAGCCGTCTGGAGTGCGAGAAGATTCTTGGCTCGTTCGGTGTTCCTGTGACTACCTTGCGTGCGGGCCTGATTGTGGGGCCAAAGGGTTCGTCCTTCCCGATTCTGCAGTCGCTGGTGGAGCGCCTGCCCGGTCTATTGTTGCCGTCCTGGGTGTATAACCGCACGCACCCGGTGGCACTGCGCGATCTCATCGGTGGCCTACTCGCCGTGATTGAGCGCGAAGACCTTGGCCAGCAGTCCATTGATATTGGTGGGCCGCGAGAAATGAACTACCGCGAGCTCTTTGAAGAAACCGCAGAAGTTCTGGGCAAGAAGCTACCCATGGTGGATTTGCCGATTATCCCCGTCTGGCTCTCTAAAGCGTGGGTGGCGCTCATTAGTGGAAAGCCCATTGAAATGGTTGGCCCGCTGCTCGACAGCCTGGTGCATGACATGGTGATTACCCCCGAACATACCGTTGAGGGCATTACTAATGCGCCTACGCCTTTCAAGGAAAGCGTGCGCCTGGCTACCGAAAACCAGAACTCACTGGGGTATACCCTGCCCAGTTTCTCAATTCCTTTGAAGAAGGACGTTGAGAACCCCAAGAACGATGTGAAGTCGATTCAGCGCATCACTATTCCCGAGCATTGGTCGGTGCAGGACACCGCGAGCTACTACCTGCAGTGGCTCTCACGATCGAGCCTGAAGCTCGTGGGCACTAGCATCAACGACAATCACGCTGAGATTCGCTTGCCGATTCTCAAAGACCCGATTCTCACCCTCGACTACTCACCGGAACGCTCACGTGAGGACGCCGTTACCTACATGATTAGTGGCGGACGCCTGGCTCGTGTGCAAGAGGGTGGACGCGCCCGCTTGGTCTTCCGCCGCGTCCTGGATGAAAACCGCGTGATTATCACTATTCACGAGTATGAACCGGCGCTGCCGTGGTTTATCTACACTTTGACGCAGGCGCGTGTGCACTTGGTGGTTATGACTGTCTTTGGTTATGAGACTGCGGCGCTCACACAGTTCTACAAGTTGCGTGAGAAGTTTGGCGCTCGCAAGGCGCAGGGTTGGCATGTAGCGGCGTAGGGTTTCTTTCACCGTGAGGGGGTAGCCGTGGCGGATGCGAGTTAGCGAGCATGCAAAACAGCCTGAGCTGATCTATCGGTAAGGGTGAGACTTACCAGGATTGCTTGGGCTGTTTCCATGAGTTCGAAGAACGTCATGACCTTCCCGCCGCCTTCCTGCCCCAAGAGTCGACCGCAGGGATTTACTGAAATGTATGTGCTGCGGCGCACCCCGGGAAGAGGGCAGTAGTAACTTTACCTAAAAAGTATGTGGTGGATTTCGCCTAAATCGGTGGGTGTAAGAGGCTGATAAAACAGCTATGGCGGTGTGGTAGCATGATGATATTACTTTGATATGCAAAGTCATCTTTTCGCACACGAAGAAGGGGCTCAGAAGCGGGAACTTCCGAGCCCCAGGTGGGGACTACTTCAAGATTTCCAGTAGGTTCTTGACGTAATCATAGATGGCTGACACGACCCAGGATGATCCGTCCGTGAGGATGAAGCTCACGAGGATTGCCTGGGTCGTTTCTATGAATTCATAGAAAGACATCCTAACCACACCACCTCTCTGCCCCAAGAATCAACGCGCAGGGATTTCACTTTGATATGCGTGGCGCGTGCGTACCCTGGGAAGAGGGCAGTATTAACTTTACCCAACAAATATAAGCAGAAGCTCGAAAATACAGTCTACACATTCACTTAACAGGGTTCATATAGAATGATATTGGGTGTATTGTTGATATGTGTTTAAGTACGCATCTGAGACTTCTGCACATTATTTCTATTTCTGTTCATTCACTTCTTCAGCAGTAAAAGTAATAAGAATATTCTTTTATGGGTGTAACTACCTTTGTGCGTATTCCTACGTGATAACACAGATGTATTCAGCCTTTATCGCTCTTGAAAGGAACTGTTGATGGTGCGTTCTTCGTCTCCGGTGGTGATGCGTGATGTTGTTCAGAAATTTGGTAGTACTACTGTTTTGCATGGTCTTGATCTGACGGTTAATCCTGGTGAGATTGTTGCTCTTTTAGGGCCGAATGGTGCGGGGAAAAGTACTGCGGTCGATATTATTTTGGGTTTGACTAAACCGTATGCTGGGTCGGTTGAGGTTTTTGGGACGACTCCGCAGCGTGCTGTTAAGGCGGGGCGTGTTGCTGCTGTGCAGCAGGATGGTGGTTTGCTTCCTGATTTGACTGTTAAAGAGACCGTGCAGTATATGGCGTCTTTGTATGGCAAGCTTAAGAATGTTTCTGAAGTGTCCCGGGTTTGCTTCCTAGGCATTTGCCCTGATTTTTATTTTCTCTGATGTGCTTGCGATACGCCAGTAGTCGTTCTCAACCTCGACCGGGGTGCGGTAACCGAGAGCTTGGTGGAGACGAGTCGTGTTCCACCAGGCCACCCATTCGAATGTAGCGATCTCGACCTCAAGAACGTCTTTCCATCGGTGATTATTGATCAGCTCGTTTTTATAGGAGCCGTTGACGTTCTCGGCTAGTGCGTTATCGTAGGAATCCCCAACCGTCCCTGTTGATGGAGTGATACCTGCATCGGTGAGTCGATCGTTATCGACAATCGACACGTACTGCGATCCGTGGTCTGAGTGATGAATCACCCCGGCTGTTTCCTTCGCGCTGGTGATCGCCTGATTCAACGCCTGTAGCGGTAACGCTTCAGTCCGCATGGAATCTGATAGAGCCCAGCCTACAATCTTTCGCGAGAACACATCTGTCACAAACGCCGTATACACGAACCCGGCGCGAGTGCGAACATAAGTAATGTCCGCGACCCACAGCCGATTCGGCCCAGCAGCCCGGAATTGGCGATGGACCAGATCTGGCCTGGTATCTTCTCTTCTGGCTTTATGTGTCGTGATCGGGGAACGTCCCTTGCCCTTGCCCGACACTCCTGCCAGGCGCATGAGCCTCGCGGTCTGCTCGCGGCCGACCTGCTGCCCACGGCGGGAGAGCGCGTGCCACATTTTCCGAACCCCGTACACACCATAGTTCGCTGCGTGTACCTGACGGATCGCGGCCACCAGCTCACGGTCCCGGATGCTCCTAGCGCTCGGTGTGCCATATTTAGCGTTGCGATAGCCACGGGAGGTGATGAACCCTCCCTGGCGCTGCTTATTTAACGTCGTACAGATGAACTCAACACTGAAACGATCGCGATACTCGTCAATGAACGCGATCATTTCCGACGTTGGGGGTCGAGTTCTGACGCGAAAAAAGCCGATGCTGCCTTCAATAACTCGTTCGTATCGCGTAGTTCTTGGTTCTCCCGGCGCTGCCTGGCATTCTCAGCCACAAGGTCTTCTTCATCCCTTGTTACTTGACCGGTTTTGCGTGATTGCTGTAACCATTGCCGGGCAGTGTGCCACGAAACCCCGAGCTTTGGTGCGACCGCCTGGCACGCGTCTTGAATCGAGAGCCCCTCGGCAAGGATCCGATCTTCCACCAACCGGATAACCCGGTCCTTCGCGTTCTGATCAAATTTCTTTGGCATAATCCAGATTTTCCCATTCACTTGAACGGAAGAAAACCTGGGACACTTCATGAGGGTTGCTGGGGCTATTACCGCCGAGATCCTGATTAATCGCCGAAATCCTGATTTAAAACAGGATTTCGGCGGAGAAACGGAAAAAGAAACTACCCCAGCGCGTGCTTCAGCGCGCTGCTAAGCTGGTTGTCAAAGAAGACGTACCCGCTCTTCAGCAGCTTGTCGTTAGACACAAACTGGTCTGCCAGTGCCAGCTGGTCGGTGCCCTCTTTGCCCAGCAGAGCGTCGGATGCGACCCTTGGTGCGCGCATCAGCGCCGGACGCTTGAGCGTCTGCCCTATCAGGCGCGCTACTTTTCGTGCGCTCGCCGGTGATGAGGCAACGGCGTTGACCGGGCCCTCCACAGAATCGCGCAGTACGGCGTGCACGTAGATGCCGGCAATGTCGTCCAGCGAAATCCACGATTGAATGTTGTCGCCCTTGCCGATGGTTCCGCCGGTACCACTCAAAAACAGCGGCATCTGCAGTTTTAAGAAACCGCCCAGCGGGGTAAGCACAATGCCGGTGCGTACATGTACGACGCGAACGCCCGCCTCGCGTGCGGGGTCGGCAGCTGCCTCCCACTTTTGGCAGACTTCAGCGAGGAAGGCGTTACCCGCAGCTGAGTCTTCGTGCAGAGTTTCGCCGGTGCGGTCGGCGCCGTAGTAGCCGATAGCTGATGCAACCACAAAAGTCTTCGGGCCCTTACCGCTACCCTTCAAACGCTGAATAGTGCGAGCCAGAAGCCCGGTGGATGTAGTGCGTGATTCGAGAATTTTCTTCTTGTTTTTCTCGTTGAATCGCGTGTTGATGGACGCGCCGCCCAGGTGGATGACCGCGTCCGCACCAATGAGCGCGGTTTCATCAATCTCGCCTTTATCAGGGTTCCACGCGTACTCGTTCTCGCCCTCGGGGTTGCGGCGCACGAGGGCGCGTACGGTGTGGCCGCCGGTGGTGAGCAGAGCAGAAACTTGCTGGCCCACCATGCCCGATGCGCCTGCAATGACGATGGTCTGCGGCGCGACATCCGCGTAGCGTGCCTGAAAATTGAGGTCGGCTTCAACGCGTCGTGCGCGGTCGGCAAAGACTTTTTCGAGGTGGCGTGCTGCCACCTTGGATGCGACGATTTCGGTGCCACCGCGCACGTTGCCCGCGAATTCGAGGGCACCTGAATTCTTTTCGACGGCGCGTGATTTGAGGTCTTCGCCGCCTGCAATCGTGAATTCAATGTCATCGCGAATAACGGTCTGGTTGGCGGTGCCCAAGAACTTGTGGGTGTGCTTCCAGGTGCTGAGCGGGCCTTCCAGCATGATGTCGGAAAAACCGGAGTCGTGGACGTCCGTGATGAGTGCCGTCCATGCGCGGTTGGCTAGGCCTTTAGAACCGGGTATTGCCATTTTGAGCTTAGCTTGTACGCCTTCTTCAACGCCTTTGTCTGATTCGACGGAGCCTGACCACGGGGGAGTGGCGCGGGTGAGCGCGCCCTTGCGCATGTGCCAGGCGGTGACGGTCTCTACCGGATGCGTGTAGGTGGAGGTGTGCGAGAACGTGCCCATGGGAGCTCCTTGTCAAAACAGCGGCGCTGGTTTCAGTGTTTCTCTCAACCTAGCAGGGCTAGCGTGAAACGTGGTTCACCACACCGCAAAAAGTTAGTTTTACTGACTATATATGACGGTTTGGGTGGCTGCAAGATCACGTTCGCTGTTACCGCAAGGAGATAGTTTCCTCTATCGCGTACCCTAAAATTAGGGTGCAGGTCACAAATTGCCCTTTTGTAATCTACTGCAAGGAATCACAGATGACACAGGAACCAGAATTTAATACATCGCATCCAGAATATGTTCCTTTCTCTAATGCCTATATTGGGCATGTGATGACCGGCGGAATTGTTGCTGTGACTGTGGGAATTGTCTATTGGCTGTTATCAATACCTTTTTCGGCACTAAAGGTTAATCTTCAAGATTTTGTTATTTTCATAGTTTTAGTGGTTATTGGCTCAGAGCTCATCGTTACTCTTCTTCAGCGTCCGTTAGTTATCAAGGCACGTCATGGCTCACCTGGTGGTGCTTTGTATGCTGCCTATGAGGTAATAGTTACTCCTGTAGTTGCAGGTATTGGGGCGTTTTTGGCTTTTCAGAGTATTGCAATCGGTGGAACGATGTTTGCTCTCTTTCTTGTCGCCTGCCTCCTAGTGGCATTTTTGACAAAGCCTTGGGAGCGCGGGTTATCTCGTGCCGAGGTTAGAAGCAAATACGAAGAAACTAAGCAATTCATCAAAGATGACATTGTCGAAGAGCGACGCAAAAATGCAGACGTTTCAGATGAGCACCGAAAGCTCTTTGAACGTTAGTTGTTTTGGTCTATGCCCCGGAAATAGGGTGACTGAAATTGGGGTAATTCACCCATAAAAAAGGCTCTGACAAGCACTTGAAGTGCGTGCCAGAGCCTTTAGCGTTGGCTTCTACATGAGAGAACCGTCTAGAACTTCACGCCGTTCTGGTCTGCGCGGTAGAAGAACGCGGCGGTTGCTTCTCGGCTTACCTCGTCGTAGGGGCGGTAGTTGCCATCCGCCCAGCCCGTAGAGAGCTTGGCTGATGACATCCACGCGATTTCCTTGTAGAAGGGGCTGGTGGATGCGACGTCCTTGAACGGTGACACAGCCGGCGCCTCAAACTGCGGTGAGCCCGCTGCACGGTAGAAGAAGGCAGCCATCGCTTCACGGCTCACAGAATCGTAGGGGCGGAAGGTGCCGTCCTCCCAGCCGGTGGTGATGCCGCTTTGCTGCATCCAGGTGATTTCGTTGTAGAACAGTGAACCTGCCGGAACATCGGGGAACGCAACAGCCTTCTTGCCGCCCACCGTAACGGTCAAGTGCGCTTCGGTGCCGGTTGCCGCGTCCTTGAGCATCACAACGTGCTCACCGCGATTCTGCAGCCTGCCACCGCGCCATTCGACATCGACCGTGTGCTACGTGATGCCGTCGTCCACAACAAGCCTGGCTACCTGATGCTGCCTGCCGACGTTGCCAGTGCAGAAATTGATCCGCCCACCGGTCCCCTTGAAGTGAAGCTCGCGATCTCAACTGACGCCGCAAAAACCGCCTTCAAGAAGGCTGCTACCGAGTTCTTGCGCGGCAAGAAAACCTCGGTGCTCGTGGATTATATGACCGCGCGTCTTCAGGCAACTGATAACCTGCAGCGACTGATTGATACCACAGACTTTCCCTACTGCACCCTGATGGGCGCGAAGGCTCTCATTGACGAGAACAACAAGCAGTTCGCCGGTCTCTACCTGGGCACGCTGACCGCCGATGAAACTCGCACCGTCATTGAGGACGCCGAGGCAATCATCCTTTCGGCTGTTGCCTTCACCGATATCAACCGTGGGCTTCTCGCACAAGGTTGATATGCACAAGGCAATCAACCTGGGCGCTGAGTCAGCGACCATCGGGCGCGAAACCTTCGCACCGCTGGCACTGGGTGATGCGCTGGATATCCTCACCGAGGTAGCGGTAGAGGCTGGCGCTCAGCCCATGGACTTCACCCCGTTTACTCGCGACGTTGAGCAGCCCGCTGCATCCGACGATGCTCTGACGCAGAACCAGTTGTGGGACGTCGTTGCCTCCAACCTGGACGAGCTCAACACCGTGGTCGTTGAAATGGGCACCTCATTCTTCGGTATGGAATCGCGCGGTTTTCCCAAGGACGCCCGTTTTATCGGTGCACCCCTATGGGGCTCCATCGGCTACACTCTGCCTGCTCTTCTGGGTGCTGCGGTGGCTTATCGCGATTCGCGCGGTGTGCTCTTTATCGGTGACGGCTCGGCGCAGTTGACCATCCAGGAACTCGCTACCGTGGTGCGTCAGGGTCTTAACCCCGTCATCTTCTTGATCAACAACGACGGCTACACCATTGAGCGCGCCATCCACGGCAATAGGCTCGCCTACAACGACATTGCTCCCATGGACTGGCAGAAAGTGCCCGCCGCCTTTGGGGCGACCGACGAGAATACCGTGGTGCTGCGGGCCTCTACTGTGAACGAACTGCTGGATGCGTGTGCAACCGCGCAGAAGGAAAAAGACAAGATGGTCTTCATTGAGGTCATCACCGATAAGGACGATATGCCTGAGACTCTGCGCAAGTTCGGCTCGATGGCGGCGGCTAACAAGCTGGTGGAAAAAGAGTAAACAGATCTAGCTCTCGGTCATACGACCTAGGTTGTACGTAAGAGCGCAGTTGCTCTGCGGTTTTCCACAAAAACTGCGGCGCAACTGCGCTTTTGTAGTTGAGCTAGTTTACTCTTGACCTTAGGCAGACTACTGATGATTTCTGCACCTACACTGCGATAAGGCGGTAAACATGAAAATTCTCTTGACGGGCGCATCCGGTTACATTGGCGGCAACCTTCTCAAAGAACTGAAGAAAAACCACGAAGTTATCGCGGTTTCACGCAGTACCAAGAACAAGGAAAACGAAGAAAACGTTACCTGGGTAGCGGCGGATCTTTTTGCGCCGGAAGATAACGAACGCGTTATGGAGGGCGTGGACCTCGCTGTTTACCTGGTGCACTCCATGCAACCGCAGGCAAAGCTGACGCAGGCGAAGTTTGAGGATATGGACGCGATTCTCGCTGACAATTTTGCGCGCGCTGCGGCGAACAATGGCGTCAAGCGCATTGTGTACTTGAGCGGTATCGTTCCCGATGATGAAAAGCTTTCGCGTCACCTCGCCAGCCGTCTGGAGTGCGAGAAGATTCTTGGCTCGTTCGGTGTTCCTGTGACTACCTTGCGTGCGGGCCTGATTGTGGGGCCAAAGGGTTCGTCCTTCCCGATTCTGCAGTCGCTGGTGGAGCGCCTGCCCGGTCTATTGTTGCCGTCCTGGGTGTATAACCGCACGCACCCGGTGGCACTGCGCGATCTCATCGGTGGCCTACTCGCCGTGATTGAGCGCGAAGACCTTGGCCAGCAGTCCATTGATATTGGTGGGCCGCGAGAAATGAACTACCGCGAGCTCTTTGAAGAAACCGCAGAAGTTCTGGGCAAGAAGCTACCCATGGTGGATTTGCCGATTATCCCCGTCTGGCTCTCTAAAGCGTGGGTGGCGCTCATTAGTGGAAAGCCCATTGAAATGGTTGGCCCGCTGCTCGACAGCCTGGTGCATGACATGGTGATTACCCCCGAACATACCGTTGAGGGCATTACTAATGCGCCTACGCCTTTCAAGGAAAGCGTGCGCCTGGCTACCGAAAACCAGAACTCACTGGGGTATACCCTGCCCAGTTTCTCAATTCCTTTGAAGAAGGACGTTGAGAACCCCAAGAACGATGTGAAGTCGATTCAGCGCATCACTATTCCCGAGCATTGGTCGGTGCAGGACACCGCGAGCTACTACCTGCAGTGGCTCTCACGATCGAGCCTGAAGCTCGTGGGCACTAGCATCAACGACAATCACGCTGAGATTCGCTTGCCGATTCTCAAAGACCCGATTCTCACCCTCGACTACTCACCGGAACGCTCACGTGAGGACGCCGTTACCTACATGATTAGTGGCGGACGCCTGGCTCGTGTGCAAGAGGGTGGACGCGCCCGCTTGGTCTTCCGCCGCGTCCTGGATGAAAACCGCGTGATTATCACTATTCACGAGTATGAACCGGCGCTGCCGTGGTTTATCTACACTTTGACGCAGGCGCGTGTGCACTTGGTGGTTATGACTGTCTTTGGTTATGAGACTGCGGCGCTCACACAGTTCTACAAGTTGCGTGAGAAGTTTGGCGCTCGCAAGGCGCAGGGTTGGCATGTAGCGGCGTAGGGTTTCTTTCACCGTGAGGGGGTAGCCGTGGCGGATGCGAGTTAGCGAGCATGCAAAACAGCCTGAGCTGATCTATCGGTAAGGGTGAGACTTACCAGGATTGCTTGGGCTGTTTCCATGAGTTCGAAGAACGTCATGACCTTCCCGCCGCCTTCCTGCCCCAAGAGTCGACCGCAGGGATTTACTGAAATGTATGTGCTGCGGCGCACCCCGGGAAGAGGGCAGTAGTAACTTTACCTAAAAAGTATGTGGTGGATTTCGCCTAAATCGGTGGGTGTAAGAGGCTGATAAAACAGCTATGGCGGTGTGGTAGCATGATGATATTACTTTGATATGCAAAGTCATCTTTTCGCACACGAAGAAGGGGCTCAGAAGCGGGAACTTCCGAGCCCCAGGTGGGGACTACTTCAAGATTTCCAGTAGGTTCTTGACGTAATCATAGATGGCTGACACGACCCAGGATGATCCGTCCGTGAGGATGAAGCTCACGAGGATTGCCTGGGTCGTTTCTATGAATTCATAGAAAGACATCCTAACCACACCACCTCTCTGCCCCAAGAATCAACGCGCAGGGATTTCACTTTGATATGCGTGGCGCGTGCGTACCCTGGGAAGAGGGCAGTATTAACTTTACCCAACAAATATAAGCAGAAGCTCGAAAATACAGTCTACACATTCACTTAACAGGGTTCATATAGAATGATATTGGGTGTATTGTTGATATGTGTTTAAGTACGCATCTGAGACTTCTGCACATTATTTCTATTTCTGTTCATTCACTTCTTCAGCAGTAAAAGTAATAAGAATATTCTTTTATGGGTGTAACTACCTTTGTGCGTATTCCTACGTGATAACACAGATGTATTCAGCCTTTATCGCTCTTGAAAGGAACTGTTGATGGTGCGTTCTTCGTCTCCGGTGGTGATGCGTGATGTTGTTCAGAAATTTGGTAGTACTACTGTTTTGCATGGTCTTGATCTGACGGTTAATCCTGGTGAGATTGTTGCTCTTTTAGGGCCGAATGGTGCGGGGAAAAGTACTGCGGTCGATATTATTTTGGGTTTGACTAAACCGTATGCTGGGTCGGTTGAGGTTTTTGGGACGACTCCGCAGCGTGCTGTTAAGGCGGGGCGTGTTGCTGCTGTGCAGCAGGATGGTGGTTTGCTTCCTGATTTGACTGTTAAAGAGACCGTGCAGTATATGGCGTCTTTGTATGGCAAGCTTAAGAATGTTTCTGCTGTTCTGGCTCAGGCCGGGCTTGAGGGTAATGCTAAGACGCTTGTGCAGAAATGTTCTGGTGGGCAGAAGCAGCGTCTTCGTTTTGCTATTGCGTTGTTGACTGATCCGGATTTTTTGATTCTTGATGAGCCCACGGCTGGTATGGATGTGCAGGGTCGCCGTGATTTTTGGGCGTCGGTGACTCAGTCGGGGGATCATCAGCGTGCTGTTTTGTTTGCGACTCATTATTTGGCTGAGGTTGATGAGTTTGCTGATCGTGTGGTGGTCATTAATCAGGGGCATGTGGTAGCGGATGGGACTCCTGCCGAGATCAGGTCTTATGCGCGGGGTTCTACTTTGCGTGCGACGGTCAATGATGCGTGGACGTCTGAGCAAGTTGAGGAGCGTCTTGCGGAGCTTCGTGCTCTTGATGGTGTGAGTGCAGTATCGTTGCACGGTATTCGCCTGGAAATCTCTGCTGCTGATGCGGACGCTGTTGCTTCGCATCTGCTTGCTGATGGGTTCGCTAAGAACCTGGAGATCACATCGTCTTCCTTAGATGATGCGTTTGTGTTACTGACCGAGACCGATTCCGAAGGAGAGCGCAAGAATGCCAAATAACACTAGTGCCCAGGCGGCGAGTCTTCCTCAAGTGCGTCCTGTGTGGATTAATAGCACTGTTGTTCTGTTAGAGTTGCGCAGGAAGTTCCGTAATGTGCGGGTCTTTTTCCTGTCCATTTTGCTTCCTGTTATTTTCTTCTTTATGATCGCCTACCCGCAGCGGGACAGGCTGGAAGGGTCGGTGAATAGCGGGACCTACTATATGATCGGGATTAGTGCCTATGCTGCTATTGTCTCTAGTTCGGCTGCCGGTGCTGCTATTCCGATTGAACGTGTCCAAGGGTGGTCGCGTGCTCTTGCGCTGACGCCGTTTCGGCCTTTGGGGTACGTTATTACGAAGGTGCTCTCGTCTATGTTGCTGGGTGCTATCGCTGTTGTGGTGATGATGGTTCTGGGGCTTGTGACGGGTATGCCTTTGGATGCGTGGCAGGCGGCGCAGTCGTCACTCATTATTATTGCTGGCAGTTCTGCTTTTGCTGCGTTTGGTATTTTTGTGGGCTATTTTATGTCTGCTGATAGTGCACAAACGCTTATTAATCTTATTATCTCTGTGTTCTCTGTATTTGGTGGGTTGTTTCTTCCGTTGTCCTTTTTTCCTCAGGCGCTTCAGGATATTGCGCATTGGCTGCCGTCGTACGGGTTAGGTGTTTTGGCTCGTTTGCCTGTGGGGGTGGAATGGGATCCTTGGGCTTTGGTGAACCTGGTGGCGTGGCTGGTGATTTTTGTGGCGGGTGCAGCTTGGTGCTTGAGTAAGGATACGCACAGGGTCTAGCTTCTGCCCCCTCAATCGTGCAGGGGGAGCCCACCAACGACGAAAATACGGTGTGCTAGCAGGGGGGTGTTACTAAGGTGAAAAGCACTGTAGATAATTCACCTTAAAGTGCAGAGAGGTTCGAGCGCTCTCAACACCCGAACCTCTCCTGTGGGGTGATGTTACTTCAGGTTACGAACGATAACCTTAAGCGCATCAACAGTGTATGAAACAGCCTGAGCTGATCCATCGGTAAGGATGAGACTTACCAGGATTGCTTGGGCTGTTTCCATGAGTTCGAAGAACATCATGGCTCTACTCACCTCCCCTCTGCCCCAAGAGTCGACCGCAGGGATTTACTGAAATGGATGTGCTGCGGCGCACCCCGGGAAGAGGGCAGTACTAACTTTACCTAAAAGTATGTGATGGGCTTTGTATGAGATAGAGGATAGACGGTAAGGGGCCATTGACCGTGCATATCAGCATGCTCTAGCATGGGGTACATCTACTATTGCTTTCCGCATAAAGCGGAAGGGACTGGCTCTCTGACCCGCCAACCCCTTCCCGGCGGGTAACACTAACTCAAGATATTACGGATATGCTTGATAGTGTTATGGATGATGAAAACGACCTGAGCTGATCCATTGGTAAGGATAAGACTTACCAGGATCGCTTGGGTCGTTTCTATGAATTCATAGAAAAACATCCCGTCCCACTCCCTCTCCGCCCCGGGAGTCAACGCAGGGATGTATCTACTATTGCGTGCTGCGGACTCACCCTGCGAAGAGGGCAGTACTAACTTTACCGTACAGTGTTATTTCAGCTTCTAGTGTGCGTTTAGGTTCCTAAAAAGCGTTACTCTTAAAGTATGCCCATTTCGCGTTCTAAACTTATTGGCGCATCAGCCTTAGCTGCAACAACGGCTGCGCTGGTGGCGCGTGCCCGTTCACATGCGCAGAAAATTGTGGCCCCGCTTGGTATCTGGCGAACAATCCCCACCGGCGATATGCGTCGCGTGGGCGTGGTGTACAACCCAAGTAAAGGCGGGGCTACCGCCGCTGTTGGCATTATTGAACGCACCATTAGAGCGAACGGCTGGCCCGCACCTATTACCCGCACTACCCGCATTGACGAGCCCGGTGGTGAAGCCACCCGTGAGGTACTGGCTGAAGGCGCGGATACCGTGATCGCCGTTGGCGGAGACGGGACGGTTCGTGCCGTAGCCACGGCGTTACAGGGGTCGCAGGCGACTCTTGGTATTATCCCGTTGGGCACCGGTAACTTGCTCGCCCGCAACCTGTACCTGCCGGTGGGTGATGTCGCCTCCTGCGTCAATATTGCGCTTAACGGGGTGCAGCAGCCGGTAGATGCTATTAGGATGATGACCGACCCCGGCAGCGACGAAAAAACCGAACACACGTTCTTTGTTATGAGTGGTGCCGGGTTTGACGCGCTGGTGATGAACGATACCACTGAGGAGCTTAAAGCTCGTATTGGGTGGCTCGCCTATGTGCGCACGGGGCTGCGGCATATGATGGGACATTCGCATATGGTGCGGCTAAAAATGGATGATGAGCCAGTGATTGAAACCCGCGTGCGGTCGGTACTGATCGCTAACTGCGGGCGGCTTCAGGGTGGGCTGCAGCTGACCGATATGACCGATTTGGACGACGGTAACCTTGAGGTGATTGTGGCGTCCCCGCGCACGGTACTGGAGTGGGGGCTGCTCACCGCAAAGGTTATGCGCCGTACCCTGCTGGGGGCACCGCGTGTAGAAATGCCGATGATCCGCCATTTTGTGGGGCACAAGGTTGAGCTTGAGATGCTGGACGAGCCTCAGCCTGTGGAGGTTGACGGCGACCCGGCCCCGTCCGCGTCGCATATATGCGCGCATATTATTCCTGCCGCTATTCACGTTAATATTCACCCGGATGCGCACCGGCTGACATAACTTACTCGGGGGTAGGGCTTGTGGCCCGATATGCGGTTAGTCTGGGTAATTTATGACGGCAGCAGTGCCGACGGTTTACACGATAGCTCCTAGAAATATATGGGCGAAGGTCAAAAAATCTCTGTATACGCCTGCCTTGCCATGAGAAAACCGATAATTGCAGCTATCCATAGTATGGCTCCATCGGCGTTACGGGTTGCTAAGCTAACAAAATGGTCAAGCTTAGGTGTGATCCATGATGAAGCAAGACGGCGTATTACCAAGAGAGTAACAGCAGGGATGAACATTATGAGGCAATAACCCATCAGCACTATGAGCTTAGTGATAATAGTGGAATCCCAGGTGTTAAGCATGCTGATGGCGGCAAGGTAAGGGAGCATAGTTGCAGCTTCGAGAACCCCAGCGAGAAGCGCGATAAAGATTGCTGCGCGCGGATTGGTGACTTTTTCGAGACGGGTGCGCCATTTTATTTCGCTGGCGCGGCTGTCAGGGCTGGGTGAGAGGACACCGTATGCGAAGAGAATAGCCCCCAGAATCAGCTGAATCCAGTAGCGTCCTTGGGATGAAAAGATAGGATGGTTCCAAGTGATAGCTTCTACACCAAGTAGAAGAAGGGTGCCGAGTGCCGTGTAGAACAGCCCTAACGTGAAGCAATAAAGGGCTAGTGTGCGTACCTGAAATCGTGGTTGCGCCAGAAAAATAAGCGGTATAACTAGTGTTCCTGTGCTAAGGGAATCAAGAAGAGCCAAACTGAGAAGTGTCATGAAAAACAAGAGCAACCTCCTAAGAGCGAAGTGATGGTTTTAGTACGACTGTGTTATTAAAATTAGCATACAGTTTAGACGGAAGACGTAAGATAGACATGTGCCGAAAAATGTTGATCATCAGCAACGTCGAGATGACATTGCGCAAGCTACCTTTGAACTCATTGCTCGTAATGGTCTGATGAACGCCAGTGTTCGAGCTGTCGCCGACTATTCTGGGTATTCAGCTGGATCAATCCGGCACTATTTCCCTGTGCATGATGAGCTTCTGCGTTACGTCTCAAGCTACCTGACGCGACAAATCGGAAATCGTATTTCAGCTATTGCACAAGATAAAAAACTTACGGTACGGCAGCGTGTGGAGCAAGCCTGTGAACAGCTTCTTCCGCTTGATGCTATGCGTAAACGAGAGATCGTTGCATATGCGGAGTTGGGCCGTCTTGAACGTGCTCGACCAACAGGTCGCCTAGAGGAAGGGCAAGAAATCGCTAAGGTCTGTGAGGCTTCGCTCGAAGCTTTGGACGTGCATCGCGTCCTTGATAAAGCACGTCGCGCACAACTGGCACGTCGGTTACACTGGGTGCTTGACGGATTGGCTGCGCAAGAAATTATCTATCCTAGTTACATAAACCCTGCGGATATTCAGGAAGAATTGCGCCAAACTCTTGACGATATCGAGCGTGAGATTGCTGATTTAATACCACAAAAATAATTTGGAAGTCTAACAGGGGAGCACACGCAGAAGAGCGTCAATGTCACGTTCGCGTTGTAGGATGCGTTG